>Ga0187852_1000027_pt1 | contig 130237 bp, 128 predicted proteins | sample June2016WEW_6_40_FD_134511 | JGI IMG/M metagenome (GOLD analysis project Ga0187852, IMG submission 134511) | Peatland microbial communities from SPRUCE experiment site at the Marcell Experimental Forest, Minnesota, USA - June2016WEW_6_40 | ecosystem: Environmental > Terrestrial > Soil >... | reverse complement strand
TACAGAAACCTTTTCTGAATTCACCAGTACCTTGTCCTCAACTTGGGAAACGGGAACTTTGAGATGCAATTGCAGAAAGCTGGTCAAGTTCTCTTTTTCGTTTTGCAAATCGCCTAAATCTACTTTGAGTTCCATCTGAGGTTTAATTTTGTGTCCAAAAAGCAAAATTGCTCCCTCTATAAGGGTAAGCTATTTTGATATTAAAAAAGTTTGAGCAGCGCGCACTTAGCATATTAAATTTCTTTTGAGAGCTTTTTTGCCAATTCAGCTCCTTCGGTGGTAAGCTCGTATTGACGATATACGTTGTGATTCGTCTCTTTCGTTTGTGCTTTTAATAAGTGGGCTCTTTCGAGCACTTCTAAATCTTGCACATTTTTGTTCAAATTGCCCTGTTCAGTTCCTTCAGACGAAACCAGTACATCAAATGGCTGAACTTTTGCCACCCTGAGCAGAAGAGATTTGTAACGGTTTATCCCTTCCTCAAACTCTATTTCTTTGCGTACGTTATCTTCTACAGCTACCTTACTCAACATAATCTTCAATTCTGAGGACATACAAACACCGGCCCAAAAGCATTCATTTAAACAAACAGATTTTGTACATAATCGCGTATTTTAACCTAATGCTCAAGCGTTAAAGCGCATGCTTGCTTTCTATAAAGGTATGAAGGCATCGCGCGACGCGCGCGCGGTGAACCGCAAGCTTTCTCATCTTCGTTCTTCTGCCGAACATGTTCCTAACTTGCTCTTCTGTCATCGCAACCACGATGGTCGTCGGTTTACCTTCCCAACTACTGTCAACTTCCAGTAACTGGATTTCCGGCGTCAATTCACTAGCAATGATACTGAACTCCGGCACGCTAAGCTCGCCCATAAGAAAGGTCACTGGAAAGTCCTCCGAAATGTCCTCGATGAACACCTTCTTCCCGGTCTTCTTGTTTCTGAACGAGTCCATCTCCATTTCCTCATCCTTTCCTTGGAATTCCCAACTCTTGCTTGTCAGGAACTCGCGAACTCTTGAATAGGTCATCGCTATTTTGAACACGTTTTCTACTTCCAAGACCAACGCCTCTCCCGATCTCTTTATTGTATACTTTCTCACCAAATAATAGTATGTCGGTTGCATTACTGGTTGCGCGCGCTTGGATTCATTCACTGGTATGCCGCTAAGAAGCTTGAAAAATACAAGTTTGAGCTTCGCACCCGCCGCTGGAAATATTAAGATGGCGTGTACAATATTCGCTGTGATACTTTGGAGTATGAGAGCATAACCTCAGAAGACTTCTTCAACCACCTAAGAAATGAAGAAGCGGAATGGCTAGCTCGCTGGTACAACCCCTCTTACAAATCCTTTGAGTTCTTCTACAAAATCTTTTTGGATTCAGAGAAAATCAAGCACCTGTGCGCTTATCACCACGCTCTCTATATGAGCATGAGATGCGCTCTGTATGAGTATAAGAAAATCTACGAACCTCTCGGAGTGGGCGAATCAGACTATATCAAGCCCACCTATTACTCACTCGAAGAAATGGTTAATAGGGTTAAAAATGAGGAAAAAATACTTTCCTCAAACGAATGGTGGCAGGCTGTGGGCACTTGGCGCTTGCGGGAAATCGAGTTTGCTAGGAAACCGATAACCGTGAGGGAACTGGAACCTGAAAAATTCGAAGTCATGGACGGGAATCACAGAATAATTGCGAAAGCCCTTAAGGAAGGGTTTAATTTTGGCTGTCAGGCATTTGTGATGTGCAAGCAAAGACATTAGCTCGGCGCCGTTGATGCGCTCGTTGGCTAGCTAGCTAAGTTGTCATCACATGACTGTTTGCACCCGCAAACCCTCTTTTTCTTTGTTATTTTTCTACTGTTTGTTTCTTTTTTAGTCGGATTATGAGTTTGTGGTTTTTCTTTTCAAGAACCACATCTTCCTTTGCAATGTTATCTACAACTACTTCCCCATTATACTTCATTCTGCTAACAAAGCCTAGTTCCTTTAACTCTTGCGTGAGTCGTTCGCGAGACTTTTTCAAAAGGTCGCTTGACACCTCAGGGCTTCTGTTGAAGCAGAATGTAATGGTTTTCTTTTCGGGGTCGTAGTTTGCTTTTGTGCCTTTGCCAATTTTTTCCACTTGACCCCATACGGCTTCTTCCTTTGAATCTTTCAGATTTATCGCCTTCTATTATTCTCTTTTAAATGATTAATGCTCCCATGCTTTAGCTTATAATGGTGCAGGGGGTGGGATTTGAACCCACGAACGCCTGCGCGATAGGGTCCTAAGCCCTACTCCTTTGACCAGACTTGGAGACCCCTGCAACCGCCGATGTGAATCGAGCTAAATCTGTGCAGTCGTTACTAATTAACTTGAAGCCGCCAGACTGATCTGCCAAATGATGTTCCCACGGCGGGGTAGCGCGAAAAGAGTTGCCTTCAAAGCGCAGGCTGAACAGGCTGTTTTCCAGCAGGCTCAACCAACGTTTTGGAGGATACCCTTTTCCATCCTGAGAGAGCCACATAGATGGCGGCGATTATCACGATTATACCGATTGTAAGCAGCATGCCGACCAAGTATTGGCTTGGCGTTAAAGCAGGGTTTGTCAACTCCAGTATCAAGAAGACTCCGATAGTAATCAGCACTAACCCAGCGACGAGATACCAGACAAAGCCGTATTCAGCTTTCTTCGGTTTCTCAACCGTCTTCGGAGCCTCGTTCTTCTCTTGTTTTGTGCCCACCACGGGTTCTTTTTGTTCCTGAGGCGGCTCGATTGCTGGCGTCGGTGGTGCCTGGCTGGGTGCCGTGTCCTTGAGTTGTGTCCCGCATTTGGGGCAGAAAATCATCGTATCGTCAACTTTGTTGCCGCATTTCGGACAAAACGACATGCAAGTTCCCCTCAGCAATCATACTTTATCAACTCAGACAAATAAAAACATGCACTTCACATAAGGATAGAAAGATATATTTGCCCTAAAGTTGTTTTTCGAGTGGGAAACAAATGGGGTTTCTAAAGAAGCTGAACATGCAAGCGCTGCCTGAAAAGAAAAAGGAAGACTTCATTACAGGCACGTACATTGGACTTTTCTTTATCCTGCTCGCCGCCATCTACTACGTCAACGTTAACACCAGCCTCTGGAACAGCTTCGTCACCTTCATCAACAATTTTGTCCTCGCAACAGTTCCAGGCACAAGCATAGGGCTGCCGGCTCCACATAACCCGGCGGCTTTCGTCAGCCTCTACACCGCCGTCTTCCAGTTTTGCCTGGGGCTGGGCTTGATGGAGATCGTGATTCTAACGCTCAGGGTGTGGCTTAACTCGCCGATCACTAGAAAGGCAGAAACTATTGAAAACCTTGTTTTCTGGCTTGGAACAAGCTACCTCGTGCTCACGTACCTAGTTAATATTTCGATAATCAGCGAGTGGTTTGTCTTCTGGGCTGGGGTAATAGTGATCGGAGGCTTATCGCTGGTTGCAAGATCGTTTGTTCTCATGGCAACCCGATAAGATTTAGCCTTTTGTTTTCAGCTTCCACCATAGCCTGGTCACTTGCCAAAACATGTTCCAGGAGTCTTTGGCGAAGTTAACTTTCGTGTCCCTACCACTTGTCCACTCAACAGGAATCTCCTTAACCTTAAAGCCGCGGCGCTGCGCCCTCACAAGAATTTCCGTGTCCCAGAACCAATGCGTCGCCTCCACCTCACCCAGCAAACCCAAAACCGCTTCTCTCTTGAAAGCTTTAAAACCACACTGGTGATCCCTGACTTTGGAGCCGAGCATGCGTCGGACAAGGAAATTGTAGCTTTTGGAGCTGATGTTTCTGCGCAGGGAGCGTTCAACCTTGCTTTCGGGCAGCATCCTTGAACCCGTCGAAAGATCAAAGCCTTCGACCGTGATGGCGTCAACGAGGGGTTTTAGCGCTTTGAGGTCGGTGGCAAGGTCCAAATCCATGTAAACGAAAACTTCGCCGTTACATTGCCTAAACGCGTTGTTAAGGGCGGTTCCTCTCCCCAGCCTTTTTTCTCGGTGGATATGCCTAACAAAGGGGTATTTCTGCGTTAACTCTTCAGCGCGTTCAGCGGTGCCGTCGGTGCTGCCGTCTTCAGCGATAACGATCTCAAAACGGTACCCAGCATCTTTTAGGGCTTGACTTACCTTCTCAACGGCGCCGTCCAGTTTGTCTGCTTCATTGTATGCTGGAAGAACAATTGAAACCGTCACTTTGGCTTCTGCGGCAGTTTCATCCCCCATTTAGAACACCCAGTCTTTGAACCACTTCAAACTGTTAATCGTTGAGGTGGAGGTTGGCACGCCTGAAATCACAGGGTAGAAAAGAACAAACAGTGCCACCACAAGTGCAAAGTACGCTACAGTCAACACTTTTACCCATTTGTTACTCCAATACCTGTTTATGAAAAATGTCGAAGCCAAGCAGAGGAATGGCACGTTAGAGTAGAAATGGTAGTCGTAGGTACCGCGGGAAATAAAAATGTACACCAGCCACTGGAAAAAGAAGTACACAAGGATAAATACGGCAGGCAAGTTGTCTTTCAGGCTAAAGCTAAACCGCTTCTTAAGGATTTTTGGCACGGTGAAAACTGTTAATCCGATTATTGCGGCAAACCCCACCCACCAAACAGCGGGATTACCCAGCAAAGTAATTATTGATTGCGTTCCGTTAGGAAGGGATGCTAATTCTAGCCAATATGGAACAAGCACTTTGGAATTGAAAGGATCAAACAAGAAAGGCCAAGTGTACCACGGGGATTCCCAACCGTTTCTTGCCGTCAAGGTTGAATGGTAAATGTACATTTGATTTTGCAGGTTAAGGACGTCAAGAAATGACCTGCCCATGAGCATGTCTGGAATGTAAACGATAAAGTAGACAAGTATCGCTAGGAGCAGCATGATGACAATTGCAGAGTACGGGTGATCAAGCAACGTGTAGAACTTGTCAGACAGTTTTCCCCTCACTTTCTTAACCTCGCTTAAACGCATCACCAAAAGAATGGCAAGCGCCCCAGCAAACCCGAAAAGAACAACCCACTTTGTCGCGGTGCCCAATGCCGCAAACATGATGCATAAGAACAATGGTATGATGCTGGTCTTCCAGCCTTTGTCAACCACGTTCTTGAGGTAGATCAAAAAGAACAGCTCCGAAGCCACCGAGAAGAAGACCACGTAAGTGTCGGCTGTTCCCAGTCTCCCCATGGTGAAATGCATGAAGTCGAAGGTCAACAAAAACGCCGCAGCGAAACCGCCTATCCACGTGCCGTACAGCTTCTTGCCTACCAAGTAGATCAGCGCAATCATGAGCGTGGCGAAGATGACACCCATTATACGCCATCCGAACGGGGTGAAACCGAAAATCAGTATGCCTCCTGCCTGGATTAGTTTGCCAAGCGGCGGATGAGTCCACTCGTAGATCGGCATCTGCAAATGCATGTATTCCTGCGCGGTTCTTACAAAGTAGATTTCGTCAAAGTACGTGTTTTCCATGTAATCCGCTGGGTAATGAACGGCGCTTTGCGCGTTGACAAGGTTGTTAACGTCCAGGTTGCCTGTGCCTGCGTTAGTGATTGATTGGATCGTGACTATCTGGTCATTCTGGTTCAAGACGGCAATCTGCAGAAGCATCGTCTCGTAACTTCCCACTGGGCCAATGTCAACCTTCAAGTACTGAGTAGTCTGGTCAACGGACACTTCGTTCTGTCCCGTGTCGTTATTTTGAACATATTTGCAGTAATCTTCAGACCATGCACCATTTGAGTAGGGCCAAAGATCGTGCTCCACAGCAGTCCAGTTGCCAGGCGAACCTGTGGAGATTGTGCCGTTAAATGCGCCTTGGTACAGGATAATAAGCATCGATTTAACGTTGGTTTGGCTGCCGAGGTTAACGTAGAAGCTTTGCCCAGCAGTCAACTGAGTCACTGTGTTCGGGTAGGTTGTGGCGCCAAGGTTGACCACTGCGATTGAGAAGAAAACGACGCAGAGCAAAACGATTGTCAAGGCGTCTTTCTTGTCGATTTTTAGTCCTAAGTCAACGTTCAAGCGGGCTCACCTCTTTCGACGGCTTGGCTGGGTTGCGCGGGTTCCGCCTTTAGCCATGTCCTCTTGTCCCACATGACTATTGAAGCGTAAGCGAGCATTAATAAATTAATTGCGCTAACCGCGATAACCACTGGGTCGCCAGTCAAGTTCGGAGCGTAAGGATAATCATGGTTAAGCCAGTACAGAACGTAAGCTTCATTCACGAGCAAGGTCGCCGTCAAAATCGCGTAGAACGGTCTGGCTTTCTTGACGAATGGGAACATCAAAGCTAACATGCTGATGGCTGGGAACAGGTAACGCTCGTGAATCCTTGTGGGAAGCATGAAAAAGGCGAAGAGAAGCATGAACGCCGCGTAAACAGCCATGAACTCGCTTGAAGTTTTGAAACGCTTGTTCAGGATGTACAGGGTGAAAGCGGCGAAGGCTGCGAAAAGTGCCCAACCGACAATGTACAGGTTTCCGTCAGGCACCCACATGCCCGATATCAAGCCCCAGAGGTTGAAGGCGTTGATTGAAGTGTACGCGTACCCCTTGTAAGCCACAACATAAATGTTAGTCAAGAAAGAGACAGGGCTGCCTCCCCAGTTGAAAGGAAGAATCACAACGAAAACCGTGACGGCAAACGTAAGCACGGAAAACAGCATCTGCCTCAAACCGTTCTTCTTGTAAATCAGAAATGCAACCAGCGGCGCGAGGGCTATTCCCTGCGGTTTTGTCAGGATCCCGAGGGCGAAGGCAGCCGCGGAAAGTTTCGGCTTGCTTCTGAGCGCAAGCATAAGAGAAAGCACAAGGAAGAACGTGTAGATGGCGTCGTACTGACCCCAGACCGCCGCGTCGTAGATTACCGCGGGGTTGAAAGTGTAGAGCGCCGTTGCGGCTATCGCGAGTTTGAAGCTTGCTTGTTTACGGACAAAAATGAAGATTAAAATTGCAGTGCCCAAGTCGAAGATGTTTGGCGCCAACTTTACAATGTTCACAGCGCTGATGCCGACTGTTGACGCCGCGTTCGCTATGGAGCCGAACAACCAGAAAACGTAAACGTTAAAGGGCGGATAATCGGACCATCCAGTGTCACTGTAAAACGGTCTTATGCCATGCGTTGCCGCCGTGTTAAACCAGGCGAGAAAATCGTCGGTGTCGATTTTGTATCCAGGCAGGGGAAACAGGAGAAGCCTGACTAGGAAGGAAACGGCAAGAACTGCGGTTAAAATGACGATTTCCTGTCTTGCAGTGAAGTTAACCGCGTTTCCCCTCCGTCTTCTGGAAAATACTGGTAGTCTTGGAATAAGAAGGTTTTTCAAAATCCACCAATTAATTTTTCTTGATTATCAACGGACTAAGCGGCGTCTTCAGGTCAAAATAAAGGTGAAGAACGATTAAAATTTAAATGCAAGCTCGCTTGAGCCTCAATTTAGCGATTAGCGCCGAATTTGGAAATCTTTTAATTCTAGTCTGCGCTTAATGCTCATAGCGGATCAAAATTTGATCCTTAAAAGGCGTTTTTCATGTGGACAATGCGCAGACTATCGTCAATTCTTGTTGGTTCACTCATGCTACTCGCTGCTTTCAGCCCAGCAATAGCCATGCCCGCCATGTCAATGCCGCCGGGAATAGGCATCATGCGTTTAGGCAACAGCAATTGGACAAGCACTAACTGGAGCGGTTACGCGGTTACAGGCGCGTCTGGTTCAGTAACTTCAGCCAGCGGATCATGGAAGGTTCCCGCGGTCACACCTGGAACCAGCCCAACCGCAACTTACTACGCCGCGTTTTGGGTAGGCATCGACGGGTTCAGCTCAAACACCGTTGAACAAACGGGCACAATCTCCGAAATTCAAGGTAGCACCGCAGTGTACTACGCATGGTACGAGTTCTATCCGAGCGCAATGTACGAGATTACCTCGATGACGATTCACACAGGCGACGTTATGAACGCAACTGTAGCCTACACGGGCACAACCAGAGGCTTCTTCGGCAGATCAAGCAGCACGTTCACCGTAACCATCACGGACAAGACAACAAGCAAAACCTACACGACTACTGCAACAGTTTCAAACGCAGCCAGATCGTCAGCAGAGTGGATTGCAGAAGCACCATCATCCAACCGCGGGATTCTGCCTCTGGCAAACTTTGCCACGGCATCGTACGGTTACGACAACACAGCTGTCACGAGAACCTGTTACGCCACAGTGGCTGGCACAGCGGGGCAAATCAGCGCTTTCGGGTCAGCAGTTCAGAAGATAACCATGGTTACCAACAGCGGCGCAACCAAAGCCTCACCCTCAGCGCTGTCAACCGACGGAACAAGCTTTCAGGTAACTTGGGCAAGCGCTGGACCGTAAAAGGCAAGCTAGCGAACCAACATCCATCTTTTTATGTCTCATGAACCTGCGCTGCGCTTCCGTTTGAAAAAGGCAGACAAACAACAAACAAATGGATAAGCAAAAATTCCTGTCAGTCGGCTACAAAGTCTGATACGTGAACATCAGTTCATTTTGCTTGAATGTTTGGTGCATAACGTAAGTCAGGTCAGCGGCATGCTTGGTCTCACGAAAATCCAAGAATTTGGCAGAATGATTGAAGATTTCAACCGAGCTAGCCCGTCCTACCAAGCAAGACTCCTATGCAATCGAGCGCCCGCCGGAGCCGAAACCCCAGTTTTTCCGTTAATTGAGGCTCAAGCAAATTAATGGATGGTTACAGTAAGGTTAATCATTGCGCTTAAACTATGCCTAACAGCGGAAACAACCAATTTGTCGGCCATCAAGTATCTTTCAACTCGAAAAGCTTTTTTCTTCATGTTCATAGGGCTGTCTGTCTTCGTTCTGTACCTGTACTTTTTTGCAGGGTTCAAAAGAATAGTTGTTGTCCTCAGCGGAGTCAACCCGATGCAGTACGCCCTTTTCTATTCTCTGGCGATAGGCGCCGTGCTGCTTGGCAACTTTTTTTGGCTCCTGTCCTGGCGCAAGGTTCTGAACACGCTTCACGTCAAGATCAGCCTGAAAAACGCGTTTCTGTACTACTGGACGGGCTACTTCGTTGACCTCATCGTTCCCTGCGAAACCGTTTGCGGCGAGGTCACAAGACTGTACCTTGTCCACAAAGAAACAGACGACGACTACGGCGTCATAGCCGCTGGAGGAGTTACAAACCGCATAATAGCCTACATAATAGTGGTGACAGGTCTTTACGCGAGCGCTGGGCTTCTGTTCCTGAAGGCAAACATCCCGCTGGTTATCTTGAGCGTTTTCATTTTCATTTTGATCGGCGCCTCGCTTTACCTTGTAGTTCTTTTGTACTTGGCGTTCAGCCAGCAGGCGGCTGGAAAACTTGCGAAGATAGGATTAAAAGTAATGAGGGCGCTGCGCCCGAAGAAGTACGGTTCAAGCGATCTTTCCGAAGACACAAAAAAGAGTCTCGCCGCCTTTTACACGGGATTCAAAACCTTCCGCGAAAAGCCTCGCCATCTGGTTGTGCCGTTCTTCTATCTGACACTTGCATGGATTTTTAACCTCACCCAGTACATTCTGGTTTTTTACGCCCTCGGAATCTTCAACGAGTCCTTCGCTTTTTTCATCATAATTTACTTCGTGGCGGGGTCGTTGACGGACGCCGCGGCTAGTTTTTCGGTTGGAACCCTTGACATTCTCTTGGCAAGCATTTTTGTCCTTTACGGGTTAAGCCCTGCCCTGAGCGGAATCACAGCGGCGCTCGTGAGAAGCGTTACGTTCTGGTCGCCTCTCATAATAGGCTACGTTATGGTTCAGATCCTCGGAGGTAAACGCATGCTGGGACCACGCGTCAACGAAGCAAAGGCCGTGGTTGCGCAAAAAGCAAGCGGATGAACCTCAAAATTCTGTATCCATGTTGTACACGTCTACAAATTTGATGCGCAATTCACAACGTTTATTATTTTTCCTTTAAAAGACAAGCTATGCATCCGCCGCTGAAAGACCCAAAGCACAAAGAACCTTCAAAACGCGCCATAAAAAGGGTTCTCGCCAACTCGGGGTACTCTATGAACGCGACGGATAAGATTTGGGAATGGTACAATCCGCCGAGGAAAAAAGCCGCTTCAAACCGACCGAAGACGGATGACGCTTAACTTGAATTGTATGGAGCCTTCGGCGGGATTTGGACCCGCGATTATTGCCTTCAAAGTAACGCCTATCAGGCTTCCCAGTGGTGGGAGAGGAGGTGGATGATGGCTTCCACTGTTTCTTGGAGAAAATCATTAGAACGCCGAAATGTTGAAGTCACCTGTAAACACAATCATGATGCTCATATCTTCTTATAGTAACTACATTCCTTGCCTCATCTATGTCGTAGACAAGCACGAATGAGCCGATGTGAACCCTCCGCATTTGCTGCATTGGACTCTTCAGAGGCTTGAATTGCTGCGGATTTTCCAATATTTCTCTTACTTTCTTAGTTAAGCAATCGAACTGTGCCGGATCCTTCTTTTGCAGTTTCTTGAATGTCTTGTCTACTCTTTCGACGACTTCCAGAGAATACACGCAATCACTTTGAAGAATACCTTTTTTCAAAATCTTTGACTTTTACGGACCTTTCGCTTTCGGAGGCTTTCAAGCTTTCAACGAATTCTGGTCTTAGCTCTGGCTCCATGACGCAAGCCTCGAACTCCTGCGCCATCAGGTTTATCGCTTGACTTTTGTCCCTTAAGCCATGCTTGGCTTTGAGTACGTTGAGTATCCTGTTTGTCCTTTCATCAAGCGTGACTATCGCCTTGACCAAATCATCACCGTGTTAATGTGATGTTAATATGGAATATATAAGTTGCGTGTTGCAAAAAACTGAACAACCCCGCAAACTAACAACAACGAAAGTTTGGTGGAGCCTTCGGCGGGATTTGGACCCGCGACCATTACCTTACCAAGGTAACGCCCCACCGGGCTAGGCTACGAAGGCAAGCACTGTTCCCGTGAAACAACGCTTCTAGCCAATAAAACGGTTACGGTTAAATCCACCTGAAAAATCATGACCTGCGAAACTGTCGCCGTTACAAATCGGCTTATATGCTTCTTTCCCGAAATAGTAAATCAAGCAGAAACATCATTGGCTTAGGTTTGAGAAATTATGAGTCAAGAAGTCCGTGCCGCGGCTGAGAGGATAAGGAGGCTGGAGGTTCAGGGCGCAAGAAACGTTGCGATAGCCGCCCTCAAAGCAGTCCAAACCCTGGCGGAGCAGACGAAAGCAAACAGCAAAGCAGCCTTCCTGGGTGAGCTTAGAGAGGCGCAAGCCGTGCTTTTCGCGTCAAGAGAAACCGAGCCGCTGATGAGAAACGCCCTGCGATACGTAATCATTCAAGCCCAAGACAGCAGCGCCGAAAAGGTTGACGCCCTCAGCGAACAGGTCGTCGCCAACGTCGGCTTGTTTTTGCAGAATCTTGAAGCCTCACGGGAAACCACGGCGGAAATAGGCGCCAAACGCATCCGCGACGGCATGCTGATTTTCACGCATTGCCACTCGTCAACGGTGACGCGAATGATCGCCAAAGCCAAAGCCGACGGCAAAAACTTCACCGTAATCTGCACCGAAACCCGACCCGCCTATCAGGGAAGAATCACCGCTCGCGAAATGGTCGAGCTCGGCGTACAAACCATCTTCATCGTTGATTCAGCCGCCCGCTCATACATGGGAGACGTTGACTTGGTTCTTGTCGGCGCGGACGCCATCACGTCTGAGGGCAACGTGGTTAACAAGATAGGCACCAGCGGCATCGCTGTGCTGGCGAGCGAGGCGAGAAAACCGTTCTACGTGGTTTCGGAACTGCTAAAGTTCGACCCAGAAACCCTCGGCGGCGCCTACGAACGCATCGAGCAGCGAAACCCAGCGGAAGTCTGGAGCGAACCGCCCGAAGGATTGTCGGTGCGAAACCCCGCTTTCGACGTTACCCCAAGCAGATACATACACGGAATCATCTGCGAAGAAGGCATAATCCCGCCCCAATCCATAGTCGAAACCGTGAACAGAAGCTACCCATGGGTGCTCAAACAAGTTTAGATTTGAATCTAACAGATGAGTGCGTATTAAGTTTGACGAAAAACCTATTTTCAAAAAGTAAATCTCTGAGGAAAAAAGGCTTATGTCAAGCTAGCGATTTTTCGATGCTTTAGGATTAAGGCAATGGTGAGCATGGAAAGAAACAATGGCGCAATAGCTATCATTGGTAGCTCTGGAACAGTAGGAGTTGGGCTTGGTGAAGCAGAGGTAGAACTTGCAGGTATAGTTATTGTTTGTATCGCGCTTATGTCACTTGTTCCTACAAGATAGTAAACTGTTTCATTACTTGGATAACCACGGCCATCAGGTGGGTAGACCATAACTTGGGACGAGTTTAATTCAAGTTCTTGAACTGCAAAGTCAATTTTTGAATTAGGGTCATATCGGTTCGCTGGAATAGAAATTTCACTGTATGATGAATTTGAAGAAGCTAATCCATAGTTTGTTTCAAGAGACTGTGGCAGGTGATATAGAGGTCCATTACCTAGATTCTGGGCGTTTGGAAGGATATACGTCCAATCTGCTTCAAAGTGACCCTTTGTCGTGACATTGTAGTATATTATGGCCTGCTGACCCTGATAGTACAATGGTTCGTTTTTGATGGATACGACTATGCTGCTGTTGTCAACTTGCTGACTTACATCTGTATACGGATCTGTAGTATTGTAGGATGAAGGCACATATTTCACAGTGAACTCTGGAACAGGGACTGACTGAGCAGTTACAGATTTAACCGCCAGTAAGGCTAGGCAGGAGATAGCCACGATTAGAATTAAACCTGAACTCTTGCCGATACTAGCCATAATTATTAACAGTGATTAAAGGGAATAAAAGGCTGTTCGTAAAAGTTTCTTGACTAAATTAAGTCAAGGTTTTTTGACTAACTTTAGCATTTCATGAGTTGAGAGCCATTACGTTTTCCAGTGCTCCAATGCAGCTCTGAGTTCCTTGTGTGTCTTCGCGTACTCTTTCAGCATTACCCCTTCTAATGCCGCATCAACCGCTTGCCGCATCGCCTTTGCACCCGCCATTGTCCCGTCTGGGTGCCCGTGGATTCCGCCTCCCGCCTGGATAACAACATCGTTGCCGAAGGTTTCAAGCAGCGCGGGAACCAGCGTCGGGTACAGTCCCCCTGAAGCTACGGGTAGAACGGGTTTCAGGTTGCCGAGCGGCGCTTTGCACGCATCGATGTTTTCGAGCACTTCAGCCTTGGTTTCGCTCATTTTTCCCACGACCGTGCCCACGTGCAATTGGTCGACCCCGATTACCCGCGCCACCGTTGCGATGGGTCGCATGGCGATGCCGTGCAGCTGGTTCTTGGTGAAGGCGGCGTGTCCTGCCCTATGCGCGTGGATAACGAGTTTGAGGTTTTGGTCTCGCAGCGTTTGGAGCGCTGACCAACCCGTGGTTAAAATGTCAACCATGATGTATTCGCCGCCTTGGGCGACCACGGCTTCCGCCCGCTTCAGCATCACGTTGGTTTCGGCGGTGACGTTGACCATGTAGACTTTGCGTTCGCCCGTCTCCTCTCGCGCTTTGTCGCGGGCTTCCAAGGTTTGCGTTAGGCGCTCTTCGAATGGGTTGAAGGATTGGCTGCTTAGGTTTTCGTCGTCTTTCACGACGTCGCATCCGCCGCTCCAAGCGTCATAAGCTACCTTCGCGTGGTCCCTGGTGTTTAATCCGAGTTTAGGCTTGATTATCGTGCCCACGAGCGGGCGGGTTGGGACTTTTAGGAGGCTGCGGATTCCCTCTATGCCAAAGGCGGGTCCCTTGAAGCTATCCAGTAAGTTTTTTGGGAACTGGATGTCGAGGAGACGCAGGTTTTTGAGCGCCTTGAGTCCGAAGACGTTTCCTGCTACGCTGCTCAGGATGTTGGGCATGTTGGCGGGCTCGAAAAGTTCGATGGGGTACGCGATTTTGATTACGTTGCCGTCTATGCTGAAGACGTGGGCTGCCAGCCGCTTCACGTACGGCTTCTCAGTTGTTAGTTCCGTCCACGTGCCCACCGAGCTTTCCGCAGCTACCCCGCCTGCCGCTTCCTGGAGGCTGATGCCTTCGGGTTCAACGTAAAACGTGCAGGTCAAATCGGTTTCTTTAGGCTTGTAAGCGGGGTCAACAAAATCAAGGTACTTCACGGCGTTCCTCTCAAGCTAATTGCAACCATTCTTCCCTTAAAATCTTTAACTATCCTTATTCGAGAGTAGTTAAAGAAACCCATCAGGATTGACCACGAACAGTCAGAGAGACAATTGAAGAAAGTCCAGTCAAGAAACTTTGACTAAGGTTAGTCAAGGAACCTTTACGAATAGGCTTTTATCATCTGTTCAAACCTATTAATAAGCATGGGTAAAATCGGCAAGACTTTCGCATTATTCCTAACCCTTATTATTGCCATGCCATGTCTGACCTTGTTGACAGTAAAACCTGCAAATGCTCAAACAACGCCAACAGTTTCTGTTCCAGAGTTTACCGTCAAGTTTATCGACAACTCGTATAACATTCCAGCGAACACCACAATAGATCCATTTACTGGGAAAACCGTAACAATCCCTGCCCAACACATTAACAATCAAACGATAGAACTTTCCATCAAGAATCAAACAAGCCCAAACGGGACTAACTTGTATTACGAAATTCGCATGAAAGGTCATTATTCACAAGAGTGGACTAACATTTCTTCTGTTCAGGCAAACCCTCGGTCAGAATACACGATTTTGACTTATGCAATAGATGGAAACAATGCTTCTGGTCAGTTTGACAGTCGTTTGAATCAAATTTCCTCTGGTGGTACGGCAGATTTTCAAGTGCAAGCCCAAATATGGCCGTATCCCACAAATCGTTTTTCGCAGTTTAGAACGCCCCCTTTTGGCTTGATATCCGAAAGTGACTGGAGTCCAACGCAAACAATAACCCTTACCGATGGAGCAACCACCAGTTCCATAAGCACCTCACCGACTCCAAACCAAACATCAACGCCTTCCAATACGCCTGCCATTCCAGAGTTTCCATCTTTAACAATTCTACCGTTATTTCTCTCAACACTCTTGGTCTATGCTACACTTAGACAACGGAGGATTAACGTTGATTAGTGCCAGCAAAAGCCTTTCAGTGGTTCTTGTTTGCATCTTGGCTATCTCAAACGCAAGTTTGCTTATGATTAAACCTGTAAATGCTCAATCGATACCTACGCCGTCTGTGCCACAGTTTACTGTTAAATTTGTAAATGCTTCTTACAGCGTTACTTCGACAAATTTGTCCACCGAGAAAAATCAAACCGAGCTAGTTGCCAATGACTCTATTGAAATTACAATTAATAACCAACCCTTTGCCTATTCAAATAATAGCATAATTTACAATGAATACTTTAACATCAGAGTAAAACCTAACTTAGCGAAAGAAAATTGGACTGAAATTTATCCAGTAGAAAGCAAATGGTTTCGACCCATTGGAATGGGTAGAATCCAGTACGCAGACTATATTTGTGATAACTCTCCAATCCAATTGGTCTCAAAAGATACAACTGTTAGTTTTTGGGTTATACCCGTAGAACCATCCAACGTTTCTCAAGGCTATGACATAACGGGCGCGCTTTGGGGTGACAATAATGAAACCTTCTTGAGTGGGGTTCGAACGGGTGACATCCTTGATTTTCAAGTACAGGCGCTAATTGGACATAATTCTACTATGTGGTGTCCTGGAAACCCTTCCGATAGCGAGTACGTACCTGCAGTTGCTTATGATGCAGCAGGCGACTGGAGTCCCACACAAACTGTTACTATGGGTCAAAGTTCAACCTCTTCAACTTCTAGCGTTCCAGAGTTTCCAGCTTTGGCAATTCTCCCTTTGCTCCTTTCCGTGTTCTCTGTTGCTGTGATAGTTAGGCATCGAAGTGTTCAGTCAAGAAACTTTGACTAAAGTCAGTCAAGGAACCTTTACGAATAGGCTTTTATCTCCAGTAATTTTAGTCATTTAATATGGGAAGCATTGGCAAAGGGTTGGCAATAGGTCTGATTCTTGTGATGGCTATCTCAAGTGTAGAATTAATGATGGCTAAACCTGTATGTGCTCAGTCTGTACCTACGCCGTCTGTGCCACAGTTTACTGTTAAATTTGTTGATTCATCCTATGATGCGCCAACAACCACTTCTACAAACCAGTACAATGGTCAAACAACCACAAATCCAGGATACCATGTAGAAAATAGAACTATACAAATCACCATTAAGAACCAACCATTTACCTCATACATACAAAACGGAGAAAACATTTCCTTCTACTACAACGTAAAAGAGAAAGGTCAATACGCAACGAACTGGACAACACTCTATAGCCCGGGCTATTACTTTCCGACTGAATCCAATACTGGCTACACTACACTTGTCTATCTCATAGATGCAAATGAACCTCCATTTTGGGATAATCTTGTCAATGGTGGAACTGTAGATTTTCAAGTCCAAGCAATGATAGGCTCTGTGCATCGCATTTCTAATATTACTGCGGGTAACGAGCTCCCATGGGAAATGTTTCCTTGGATATTTGATGGACAAACAAGTGACTGGAGTCCAACTCAAACAGTAACTGTTCCATCAAGCTCTCCGTCACCAAGTCAACCTCCTACCGTAACAGAGTTTCCAGTTTTGGTGATTGTGCCTTTGCTTCTTTCCGTGTTCTCCGTTGCTATGATAGTTAGACGTCGAAAACAAGTCAAGAAATTTAACTAACAACAGCGAATAACCTCAAAATAGGCCTCAGTCACCAATAGAAGGCTGTTCAAATACTCCCCACCATTAAAACTTTTTATGGGAGATTGTTTTGGCAGCCCGTGTCGGTGGTTAGAACGGAGTAGGGATTTAGGGGGTCCAAGTATCCCCGTGGCATTGAAGAATCAGCTTAGTTTTCTGTTTTGGTTTACGCTTAAGATTTGAGCAAAAATTTTCGATGGATATTAAGAAATTTCTGTGCATTAAAGGTTAATTACTTCGGGTTTCAAATTTGTTTTCTCGTTCCATAGATCTTTTCTCATGGCAATAACTGCCTTAGCGTAAGTAGTGTTATCAGGTTTTTGAATGAATTCTTTCAATGCTTTAACGAAATCGTCAGAAGCAAACATCACTGAGTAAAACCATTCTACCTCCAATTCTTTCTTGAAGTTATTAGGATTAGACTTACGTCCTTCCCAATCGAAATAACCAGTGTATTCTGGGTTTAGATGAGAACACATTAAAGCCAATATGTGCTGGTACCTTTTTTCCTTGAGTTGTTGTTCGTTTAACTTGATTTGTTTTCTCTTATCAAAATAATACGTTAGCGAAGTCGCAATAATGCCAGCACTACCAATGAACGCCACAACGGAGAGGATTATCTCTTCATAGATCATGCTTGATAGTCAGTCGTTCCAGTTTTAAGTTTTTGCGTCTTGACTCTGGTGTTAGAGTTTCCGATTTTTTTAAGCAAACCCCCGCCTATATTATTGTAGGCAACTCGAGAATTTCTTGGATAATCATTTGATTTTTTGTCTTCTAAGCAAAACCAGCCCCTTTTTTTATTGCCGTAAACGCAGGAGGGAACTAAAGAATTGGCGCTAATAAGAAAACTTAAACTATACTTAAAGATTATCCGTTGCGTTTTAGCCAGCCTAAGAAATAGATACTTCTGAATTTTAGTCTAAGAATGAATTTAGCGATTTCAATTTTCCTAATCCCCATTTTTTACCAGTCAACTCCCTGGCTGACCTATTAGGGTTTCTAGTTTTTTCATTTCTTAGCTTTTGACCATCCGAATTAGGCTTTTTTCTTCTTTTTTCCTGGTCTACCTAAAACTATGCCTATTTTTTTCTTGAGAGCCTTTTCGATAGTTCCTTTTACAGGGTCGTCCAATGAATCAAATTTGAGCACAATTTCCTCGTTAATTTTGCCATCATCACTAAATCCACGAACAATAAGTTCTATGGGATAATCAGGTCTATCACCTCTCTTAGCCCCTTCTGAGCGAGCTTTAATTATTGCCGTAATCAAATCAATTACGCTCTTGGCGAGAGTGATTCCAGTGGTGCCCAAAGCGACATACAATAGTAGTTCTGGACCGCTTTCGTGTTCTATGAAGGAAAATTCCTTATCATGCGAAGGGTATGACTCCAATCGGGCATCGATTAATCTATAAGCATATGGTGAGTGTTCACGGTGAAAGCATCCACTAGTTACTCGTATCTTAATGGATATTGCCTTCCCTTTGCTTTTGGCTGAGAAAGGAGCCTCAAAAGTTTCAATTCGATGTCGGAATTCATTCTCCCATGGCGAATTCATAGTACCGCTTCCACCATTATGGATTGAATAATACTTGTTAGCGCTTGTCTAATTTAAAACATTTCCAAAGCAATTATTGGTATAGAAGTATAATCTTATCGGAAGGAACTTCTCAAGAGATTAGTACCACTTATAATTGGTGGGGCACACCTAATCCTCAAGCACAAGTACAATAATTACAACACCGACCATAAGCCCAGAACAACCCTAAACATCAATATCGCCTCACCCCGCATTAACTCCTTCTGTTGAGTTGCTTTGGTGGTTGATTGTGCCTTTGCTCCTTTCTGTGCTCTGTATTGCTGCGGCAATTAGGCATCGGAAATACAGTAAGCTTGCAAGTTGCAGGCATAAACTTTTGGAATATTCCAAAAGCGGCAGGCAAAAACCCACACTTCTTGCACTTGCCCACTCAAAATCATCCTAAAGAATCAAGCCCTAAACCAAAAAAGCAATCCAAAATAAGCCCTGGCTCTGCCTGACCCGACGGGGGAGGGGGTCTAGTATTTGTGGCAAAATTCCAACACAAAAATGGTTTTGCCGTCCAGATGGGGTTTGGCTTTAAATCTTTAACTATTTCTAGGCTGCATCAATTGTAGGTGTGATTGTGGATGGAGTTAACGGTTGAACTCTTACCTATATTTACGGGCGGAAGCAGAATCGCCATCCTCAGCGAAGAAGCCGCCAGCTCGTTGGGCGTGCACAGTTCCGACAGGATACGGATAAAATACGGCAACCAGGAAATGATTGCCATCGCGAACATCGCGGAGTTTTTTTCCAAAAGACGCATCGGGCTTTACGAGGAAACCGCCAAGGCGCTCGGCGTGAAGGAGGCGGAAACCGTTTCGGTGCATTTGGCTCCCCTTCCTGAATCGCTGTTCAACGTGAGAGCGAAGCTGCATGGGGAACGGCTACGCGAGAAAGACATCGTGACCATCGTAAAAGACGTGGTTGAGAGGCATTTGAGCTCGGCTGAAATTTCGGCTTTCTTAACCGCCCTGAGCATTTACGGCTTAAGCGCAAGCGAAAACGAGGCGTTGTCGAGGGCTATGGTCTCGACGGGAAAAACGATTAGCCTCGGCGAAGGACCCATCCTTGACAAGCACAGCGTCGGCGGGATACCTGGCGACAAAACGTCCATGTTGGTTGTGCCCATCGTTGCCGCTGCTGGGTACACGATTCCTAAGACTTCTTCGCGGGCAATCACTTCTCCCGCTGGAACCGCAGATAGGGTGGAAACCCTGTGCCCCGTGAACCTCAGCATAGAAGAGATAAAGGCGGTGGTGGCGAAGACAGGCGGCTGCCTGGTTTGGGGAGGCGCCTTAGAGCTTGCGCCAGCCGACGACCTATTCATCCAAGTTGAATACCCCTTGGGGATTGACCCGATGCTGCTGCCTTCGATTCTCAGCAAGAAAAAAGCCATGGGCGCCACGCACGTTGCAATTGACATCCCGACAGGTATGGGAGCGAAAATTAAGAGTCGAACCGAAGCGTATACTTTGGCATCGGATTTCGTGGATTTAGGGAAACGTTTAGGCTTAAACATTCAATGCGCCCTAACTTTCGGTGACCAGCCGCTTGGCTGCGGCATTGGACCAGCACTCGAAGCCAGAGAAGCAGTAGCGACTCTTCTAGGCGGCGGACCACCCGACCTGCGCGACAAAGCCGTGAGCCTTGCAGGAATGCTTTTTGAGATGGTGGGAGCAGAGAACGGACGAGCCAAAGCTGAAGACATGATTGACTCTGGCAAAGCAGCGGCGAAGATGCGGGAAATCATCGCGGCGCAGGGCGGAAACCCCAAGGTTCAACCCGACGACATACCCGTGGGTCCCGAATATGCCGAGGTGAAATCTGACCGCTCGGGAAAAGTCATTTGGCTCAGCACCGACAACATCGTGCGAATCGCAAGAGAAGCAGGCGCCCCCAAAGAGAAGGGTGCAGGCATGATTCTACACGCGAAGCTCGGCGAAACCGTTCATAAGGACAGCGTGCTCTTCGAAGTCTACGCTGAGAAAAGCAGCAAATTGACGTCGGCGCTGGAGCTTGCCAAGCAACTGCCGCCTGTCCTGTTAACGAACAAACCAGCGGAAAAGATGATTCTGGACCAAGTGCCTGAGAAACTCGCACACGAAAAAACATTCAGCTTAGACCGATAAACAAAAGCGCCGCCAAAAAAGGGGCAATGAAGCGTTTTCAGCCCTCAATCTTTCAGGTTGAACCAAGCGCAATATAGTTTATATGGGGAACTGTTAAGTACGTTTTACCACTTAACATACGTTAATTTTAATAAAGGGATGTTGCAACTATCCTTAAAAGCACGTAGAAGAGCAGAAAAAAAGGGGTCTTTCTAGGATTTGACGAAGCGACAAGCAGTTTGGGTGTGGACCAAAAAAGTATTCAGTCTAACACTAATTCTAAACGCATTGATAACAATAACTACGCTTGCAGGAATCCTCTACGGCGTCTTCTTTCAGTGGTGGAAACCTTGGTATCCAGAGTTAATCAGCGGCAACCTCTTTATCGTTGTAGCCATAGCTGCAATCATCAACATTTTCCCAAGCGCAAGCATCGGGCGAGCCTTGCACACGGGGCGATTTTTATTCCATCATTATGTCTACGGTTTTTTTGTCCTATTTTCATCAGCCATCTACGTCGTGGCATTCACATCGGTTTCGTTAGTCATGCTTTTTCTGGTGAACTCTTCAAGCGTTGCGGTTAACGCAGGACGACTTTTCCTCTTGACAGGCTTAACCCTGGTCTTAGATGACCTCCCAGATGTTTCAAAGAGAGTTGAATTCTCCCTAAACAAGATAAAATCAGCGGTCTGCCGAATACGAAGGGTCTTCCATTATCTGCAGTTAGCGACGGGGGTCGTCACATTCTACATTTCAGTCGCTATCGCCGTCTTCGAAGTTTACCATCCATCCACAAACATTGAAAACTACCTTACCATGACCACCCTGATGATAACCAGCTTGACATCGTTTGCCTGCGTGAAGCGGAAATCGTGGCTTAAGATTACGCCGCCAAACGGCAGCGCTCATTAGTCTTTGTGTTTTAGGATTTCTTTAGCTACCTCTTCTAGCTGCTGCTGGGTGTAGCCGTCTTGGCTTTGTTGCGTTGTTATGTAGTTGGGCAGTTGGGAAAGTTTAAGGATTGGGACGGTGGGGTTGGATAGGTGAAGCGTGGCATGGTTGTTTGTGAAGACCAGTATGCCTTCAACCCAGATCCTTGGCAACTTGGGCGAGGAGTCTATGATTCTCTTTATTTTCGCTGCGTTACGCTTAACCTGCAGGCTTGGGCTGCCCTTGAACCCGCGTTTACCTGCCCTTTGCCACTCGTCGCCGTGGCAAGTTACGTCGCCGCTCCAGTTCTTGGTTTCCAAAACGAAGACGCCGCTTGGACCCAGAACGACGTGGTCGATGTCTCCGCCGCCGTCACGCAGGTACAAGCCGTTCAGCAGGGTGTAATCATCGCTTAGCCTGCTGCTTAACAGCTTAGTAACTTGTTTCTCGCCGACCCAGCCGCCATTGTAAACTCTGTACTTGCGAAGGTAATAGAAAAAAGCGCCAAGCGGCACCAAAGAAACCAGCAGCAAGGCAGCCTCAAAAACGTTCAGCCGCAACGTCAAAAGTGCATAAGAAGCTACGGCGAAAAGGATCAGGCAAACCAAGGCTAGGCATAGAACTGCTTTTGCCAGGTTTTTTCTAACCTGATTCTTCAGGTAGCTGCCTGACCCCTTCATCTTCCTCATGGATTAATCGCTCATGACCTTTTCGTCTTGAGGCTATATTACCTTAATGCATTTGACACGTGATACTTCAGGGAAGACAAAGCGGCGTATCACATCGTTTGAACACAATTAGGCAATCTTTATTATCGCTCACGCTGAATGAAGCAAGCATGACTGCTGAAAAAAGAGAAACTGCCCATGGAAGGTTTTTTCTTCCCGCTTTAGGGTTGGCAGTTTTTTCTGTGTGGCTTGTTACAGTCACTTTTGAACTTTTGCTGATTGACATTGCAAACACGTTTCATGTTCAAGTGGGAACGGCAGGTTTCGTGGCTGCGGTAGGTTCCATCTCGGGTATAGCCGCTGGGCTGCTATTATCCGTCATAAGCGTACGCTTTAACCACAAACTGCTCTTGATGGTCGGATTGGCGTGCACCAGCGTGGCGGCGGTAGGCTTCTTTTTTGCCCCAACGTTTGATTTGCTGTTAATCCCGAACATTGCGGTGGGAGCCGGAATAGCGATGGCTACTGCCATGGCTTACTCCTTAATCGGCGAATTTTACCCGCTTGAAAAAAGAGGCAGAGCAATCGGCTGGATAGTTGCAGCCTCCGCGTTGACGTACATCATCGGAACGCCCATAATCGGGCTGATTGCCAGCGTCAGCAATTGGAGGGCAACGATGATTTGGTTTTCGTTGCCAGTCGCTTTGGCAAGTTTAGTTTTGGTTTTCATCGCGGTTCCCAAAAAATCAAATGAAAACTTCGCCGCTGTGAAGGAGCCCTTTTTTGAGGGGTGCAAACAAGCGATCTTGAACAGGTCAGCGGTCGCAGCTTTGTTCGTTACGATGTTCATCATGGCGGAGGGATCAATCAGCTTTTACGCTGTTTCCTTCTTCAGGTCTCAATTTGCCATTACGATAGCGCTGGGTTCCATTGTCATTTTAGTCGGAAACGTTCTTTCGGCTGCAGGCGGCGTCGTTGCAGGATTCTTCGTGAATCGGATAGGTCGAAAACCTTTAGGAACCTTCACCTGTTTGGTGGCGGCTTTTCTCACGTTGTCTTTCACGTTTATGCCTTCGTTCGGGTTGTCTTGGGGGTTGAGCGCTCTTCGATTCTGGTTTGCTGGGATGTCATTCACTGCAAGCGGCAGCTTAATTATTGAGCAACTGCCTAGATTTCGCGGTCCCATGATGTCGCTTAACGCGGTTTTCATGAACCTGGGAATGCTTTTGGCATCCGTCGCAGGGGGAATAGCCCTCGACCTCTACGGTTACCAAACATTAGCGTTGATACTGGGAGGTTTGGGCGTGCTTGGCGCAGTAGTTTGGGTGACTCTGGTCAGGGACCCATGCAAAAAACAAGAAACAAAATTCCCATCATAAAACAAAAGAAACAAAAGTGAAAAAATGGCTGCCTTCAAAAAGGCAAGGGTGCTTGATTTATTTCTTGTTCATCAAGTATTCGTGCATTGCTTTTGCCGCGCGTTTGCCTGCGCCCATTGCGCTGATGACTGTTGCTGCTCCTGTGGCGACGTCTCCGCCTGCGTAGACTCCGTCTAGGCTGGTTTTGCCTACGTCGTTGACGCATATGGTTCCGTGTCTGGAGTCGCTTTGCAAGCCTTCAGTTGTGCGCTGTATGATGGGGTTGGGTGTTTGTCCGATGGCAACGATGACTGTGTCGACGTCCATGGTGAATTCTGAGCCTGGAACCTCTTTCACTCCCCGCCTGCCTTTCGCGTCGGGTTCGGTGAGCTCCATTGCGATGACCTTCATGGCTTTAACCCAGCCTTTCTCGTCGCCGTAGAACTCGACTGGTGCAGCGAGGAACTTGCAGACTAAGCCTTCTTCTTCAGCGTTTTCGATTTCCTCGTGTCTTGCGGGTAATTCGTTGCGTGAACGTCTGTACACCAAGCAAACTTCGGAGCCTAAACGCATACTGCATCTTGCGCAGTCCATAGCCACGTTTCCGCCGCCGATAACGACGACTTTTTTGCCGAGGCGTATAGGCGTGTCGTAATCTGGGAACTGAAATGCTTTCATGAGGTTGACGCGTATCAGGAACTCGTTGGCTGAGTAGATTCCGCCGAGGTTTTCTCCTGGGCAGCCCGTGAACTGTGGCAATCCTGCGCCGCTGCCGATAAAGACCGCGTCGTAACCGCCTTCCTTCATGAGTTCTGGGATGGTGTGGATTCTTCCAACCAAGTTACCGAGACGCAAATCAACGCCGAGCTTCTGGATGTAGGAGACCTCGTTCTGCACGATTGCCTTGGGCAAACGGAACTCGGGGATACCGTAGGATAACACTCCGCCGCCGACGTGCAATGCTTCAAACATTGTAACTTTGTGACCGAGCTTTATCAAATCAGCCGCAGCCGTTAAACCTGCAGGACCAGCGCCGACGATGGCGACTTTCTTGCCTGTTGGCGCGGCTTTCGGTGGAAGCGCGGAGCCGTTGTCGCGTTCCCAGTCTGCGAGGAATCGTTCAAGCCGTCCGATGCTGAGGGGTTCGCCGATTTTTCCAACGATACATTTGGCTTGGCATTGCACTTCTTGGGGGCAAACTCTTCCGCAGACGGCTGGCAACGCATTCTTCGACTTGATCAGGGCGATGGCTTCACCGTGCTTCTTTTCTTTAAGCAGTTTGATGAATGCTGGAATTGGAACTTCCACTGGGCAGCCTGTCATGCATTGAGGTTTGACGCACTGCAGACATCGGCTTGCTTCTTCAAGCGCCTGCTCTTCAGTGTAGCCTAAAGCCACTTCGTTAAAGTTTTTAGCCCTAATCTTAGGTTCTTGTTTTGCCATTTCAACTGCTTTCTTTTTTATCTGGGGTCTCGGTTTAGCTTCTGGTTTTGCTTCAGGTTTAGTTTCTGCCACACTTGCAGCCTCCTCTCATTTCCCACAGTACCGAGCTTAACCTTTCTTCAGGCAACATCGTGCGTTGCCGAAGGATCAGCCCGTCAAAATCTACTTTGTGACCGTCAAATTCTGGTCCGTCAACGCAGCCGAACTGCATTTTGCCGTCAACCATGACTCGGCACACTCCGCACATGCCCATGCCGTCAATCATTATCGGCGTGGTCGTCACAATCGTTGGGATGCAGTAGGGCTTGGTGATTTCGCTGACGTCTTTCATCAGGATGACTGGGCCCATGACGATGCAGCGGTCGAATTTTTCCTTCTTCAACAAGTCTTTGAGGAAATCTAAGCCTTGGTAGCCCATTGTGCCGTCGTCAGTTGCGATGTAGACCTTGTCGCTGTAGCGTTTAGCTTCGTCCTCCATCATTATGAACTCTTTTGTACGGGCTCCGAGAATCGTGGTCACATTGTTGCCTGCTTCCTTCATGGCTTTAGCCTGCAGGAGCAATGGGGCAATCATCACGCTTCCGCCGACGCAGAGGACCTTGCCATATACTTCTGGAACAGCGCTGAAGTTTTTGACTTCAGATGGGTTCCCAAGCGGGCCAGTAACGTTGTCGATGCAGTCTCCTTCGTTAAGCAAGCCAAGGGCTTTTGTGGTTTTGCCAACTTCATGGAAAGCAAACGAGACCGTGCCCTTCGCCGCGTCGTACGCGCAGATCGTCAGGGGTATTCTTTCGCCTTCTTTGCCGTTTATGACTATGACGAATTGTCCAGCATGCGATTTAGCGGCTATGTCTGGGGCTTCAACCTCGAACAGCTTGATCTTCGGAACCAGTTCTTTTTTAGTTACTATTTTGTACGTTTTGCAGTCGCCTCCACAACCACCATTTCACGTTTAGGTAATGCTGAAATCTTTTTGCAGAAAGCATCCAGTTTCGCGTCGAATTCGCCCTCGCATCTGGGTGACTCCTCATAAAGCTCGAACCTGTCAAGCAGACCATTCTTTTTGAGCACGTTCAGTATCACGCCCAAGTTGCGTTCTGCAGTGTCTCTGCCTTCTTGAAGCTTGCAGTCCTTAGACGGGCAAACCACAGCCATGACGCCGTCGAAACCGCATCTTAATGCGTTGACGACGTGAACTGGGTCTAAGGATTTGAAGCAAGGAACTTCGAGAGCTAAGACGTTTTTGCCTTCGAACGTCTTGTTCGGGTTGTCTAGGTCCGAGAACTCTGACCACTGGCAGACAAAAGCCAAGATTACTGGAGCCGGGTTTTTGGCTTTCAGCTTTTCTGCCGAGGTGCCGTAGCGTTTGAGGACGTTTTCGAATTCGAAGCCTTTAACTTGGATTGCGTGATGTGGACAAACCAGTTGGCATGCGCCGCAGCCCACGCATTTCTCAACGATCACCTTCGGAGTGGCGAAGGATTCGAACTCCAATGCCTTGTATGGGCAGATGAAGATGCATTTGTCGCAGCCGACGCATTCCTGCACGTCGTAGATTGCTTTGCGGGAGAACTTTACGATCTTAACTGCGTTCTCGTCAAAGCCTAGCTGTTTTAGAACGCCTCTGGCTAAAACAAGCCTGCGAGTGTTGATTTTTGCGCCTTCTTTATTTCGACAGAACGGGTCTTCACATTGCACCGAAACAATATTTTTTACGCCTAAATCTAGTGCTTCAAAAACAAAATCAGTCGGAACTCTGCCTGCACAAGGCAAACGCAGGGCAATGTAATCGCCGACTTTCAATCCTTGTTCTTTAAGGAGGTCATGGACTTCGCCTGTTGACGGCGAGTTTCCGCGGCACATCAGAACAAGGGTGTCAACTTTTTTGGTTTTTTGAATTGCCTGTTTTACGTAGTTTGACAGGTTATCGTAAGTGTAATATTGTGATTTTATGGCTGAACTTGGGCAAGCGCTGTAGCATATACCGCAAACTTCGCAGTCTTGGCTGCTGACTTCCACTTTCCCTGCTGAGTCGCGTTTTATTGCATCATAGGGGCAAATTGATTGGCAAACGTAACATTTGCAGCATAAGTCCTGGTCGATTTCTACCACAGCGAGACATTTTTCACTCATTCTGAAACCTCTTTCATACACCGCTGCTACTTTAAACCGCAATCGTTGGGCTTGCTGGCTTAAAGCCTATTGAAAGCATGGAAAGGGCTTTAGAATCATATAATCCTTTCCCTAGAGTTTCGGCGATATCTATATAATTTTGTCGGCGACACTTCTGCATCTAAGAATCAGGAGCCAATCGAAACCCGATAAGCGGCACTAGAAGCTGCTTAAGAAGCCTCGTGTTACTTCTCTGGCTGATTGGCGAAGGGGATGCTTAATCGTTGAAGGGTCAGTTAGGTTTCGCAGTCTTGCCACTCGGAAGTAGATAGGCGGGTGGGGATCCCAGTTTAGCCATTCTTGAAAACGGAAAGATGGGTTGCGTTCATAGAATAGCCTTTGGAACCCTATTTTCTCCAGCGAATCAGCTAAAACCTGCGGTTTACCTATGATTATGGCGGAGAGTAAGTCGGCTCTGGCTTCAAAAAACTTTGAAACGAAATAGGTCAACGTCAACAGTACCCATAGATAGAGGATTAGCACAAACACTGAGCCATTTCGCAGCAGCTCGAAAATCAGGAAGAACCAGAAAAGATATTGAATTCCGGATATGGCGTACAACCACAGTGGGTCACGTCCCTTCAAGTGACCGAACTCATGCCCCAAGACAGATTCGATTTCCTCATCGTTAAGCTGCAGGAACGTTCCCGTCGTTATCAAAACTATGCCTCGGCTGGGACTCGGCCCCGAAGCCGCCGCGTTGGGAAGCAGCGTGTTGGATACGATGGTTTCAGGGACTTTATAGCCGAATTTGTCGGCAGTCCTTTTCACAATGCCGTAGACGTCTACTTTCTTGGCGATCAGGTCTTCCGATTTGCAGTCAATTCCAAACTCGGCGAAGATCGAATGTGCCTTTTGACAGTCAAGTTCGCCGTTCTCAGCTATGGTAGCCTTGTAAACTTCCTGTTTAAGCCGCGCCAAATCTTTTTTCGGCAGCATCTTGTTGTCCTTGTCTTTATCCATTCCAGCGGACAGGGGATACTGCAGGATGTGAATGTAGGGGTCTTTCTCGGTGATATGCCAATCCGCCGACCTGGCAATTATCTTGTTCGAGTAGAAAACGAAGATGAACTGTACTGCAAGCAGCACAATCACAACCAAAGGTCCGATGATGAAAAACAGCAAAACTCCGACGGTCATGAAGACAGCTATGAGCAGAATCTGCGTTTCCAAAAAAATACGGCGCAGAGATTTGTTTTCTTTACCTGAAACCGCTTCAGGCACCACTGATTCCCCTTCTCTCCAAGCGAAGAACAAACTGTTCTTTCTAATCTGTTCTTCAAATGCGTCGACGGCTATTTTGATGTCCTCTTTGGATTTTAAGAAGGCGTCTTCCGTAACCGCCTGAGTAAGAGGCGCAATGACCGCGTTGATTGATTCTTGACCTGAAGCCTGAACGCTGAGGATTTTTTTTCCATAGGAATCCAAAACAGAGTAGCTGACGGAAAAGTTGCCGTTGGAGATGTCGGCGAACCTGTTCTTTTGAGAGGGAAGAAAAAACCGGTACATGTACTCATAAAATTTGCCAATGTAATCTGCTGGAATTTCAGGAGTGATAGTGAATGAGAGTTGGTTTTCAGGCAAGTTCTTCACCGCAAAGCTCAAAACGGCAAGTCATTTGGCTTCTGTTACAACTACGTAACTTGACATTATTATCTTTTCGTACAAACAAAAAAGGTTCCAATTCGTCAGTTAATACGCCCGTCTTTTTCCGGCGCATCAGATTGTTTTCGGATTTTCAAAACATCAAGCAAACCCCTTTTCGATTCGGCGTTAATGTTCTTAGGGTTAGACCTAATCAGAGGAATGCCAGTGTTAAAGACGATTGCTTGAAAGGCAACGAAAGAGATTATTACCCTGAACCAGAAGGTTGGAAAAGTCGCCAGCAAGCTTGACGCTGCGCTGACAAGAGCCGCTGTGCCAAGCATTCTGTAGAGCACGCTTGAAAGAAGCGGCAAGAATCCAGCTAGTGCAAAGCCTTGGGTTTGAAGGTTACTCGTTATCGAGTTAGCTATTATGATTTTCTCCGGGTTTATGATGTAGCCTATTGAGGCAAAAATTAAGAACAAAGTTAATATGCCAAACATCCAGGATACCGCCTGTAAGATCATCGGCTGGAACATTTTTTGAGGGTTCGTTTTCATCGTCATAATCCCATCGTGAAATTCGCCGATTGAGTGTCTGAGCCTGTTCTCCATTTCTGGCGTGTCAACACTCTTCCCCCTTATCAAATTAGAAAAACGGCGTACCAACCCGAAGACCGTCTGGCTTGTTTTAGCGCTCAGGCTGAGATAGAGAATCAGCACTAAAGGCAAAGACATTAGAACCATCATAACGCCAATGACGATGACCAAGTCGTTGTCTAAGGAGTAATTCGAAATTAAAAGAAACATGCCAACAACCAACGCTGCTAAAGTCACCAACAACTCGAAAACCTTCTTAACCACAATTGAAGCCGCTGCTTTTGAGCCGTCAACCCCCCGATCCTTCGACAGCAAGTACGCCTTCAAGATGTCTCCAGACCAGCCTCCTGGGACGATAGCGTCAACGAATATCCCGACCCAACTCAGGGTGAAAGCGCGGCGAAAAGTCGTTTTCACTGAGAGCCTGCCGAGAATCTGACGCCACGTAAGAGCGTCAAAAACAGTTCCGAACAGGACACAGATAAAAGCTAACATGTAAACGGGGATGCTCGTTTTTTCCATGATGCCGACGATGGAGCCGACGTTGGAGAAAAACAAGAGGTAGAGCAGGAAAACGGAGAAACCGATAAGAGACGTGACAGAAACGGACTTTTTCAGTTTTTCACGCATTTTTTTTCCTTCAAGTTCTCTTGATTTATTACCGGTCTAATGTGCACCGCGTAATTCGCTAAAAATTTCACGTGTAACTTGCGTAGGCTGAAGCACTTAAGATGATGTGGTTGTGCGTTGTGACAACAAACATTAGTTAATCACTTTAAACCCCTCTCAAAAAATGAACACTGACTCTCACAAGAAAATGCACTATGAAAAAGCGCGAATTTCCAATTTACCCAGTAAAAGAAATGAAGTTGTTAAGAAAAATAAACAAAAAGAAAAAAGATTAAATTTTAATCCAGAGCAAGATGCCCATGATTAAACCGTAGATTGCCAATGCTTCAGCCAGCGCCACGATCAAGAAGCTTCTGAAGAACGTGTCAGGTTTCTCAGCTAACGCACTGATGGCTGCACTGCCTGCTCCTGAAATGCCGATTCCTGCGCCTAAAGCCGCTAAGCCAATTGAGAGCCCAGCGCCGATGGCGAGTCCGAATGTGTCGTATGTCCCGCCTGTCGTCGGCGTACTTGTTTGAATGGTTGAAACTGTTATCGCGGCAGCAAATCCGATGGGTATAAGAAGCGCTAGTGGAAGCACGAATAAAGCGATTAGTTTCCCCTTCATGCCACTCTATCTCCAATAAAACACAATCAACCAACCGCTAGCTATTAACCTTTTTCCTTTCTTCTTTGGCTTCGCTACCCTTTAAAGAGCCCTCGACGGCTTCACCGATCTTGGTAACTTCCGCTTTTATGGCGTCGGCTTTCTCCTTGATGCTCTTCACTTCTTCTTCCGCCATTTTTTCAATTTGCAGGCTAAAATTCTGGTAGTCTTTTTCCAACTTTTCTTTTGACATGCTCGTCACGTCCTAGCGCTTATTTAATAACCAAGACAGGGCAAGGCGCGTATTCAATCACTCGTTCAGCGACGCTTCCGATGAGAATCCTATCGGTGCCCCTTCGCCCATACGTGCCCATCACAATTAGATCAGCGTTCAACTCTTTGGCTAAATGCACAATCTGCTCGAATGGTCTTCCCTCAGTGATTAAAGATGAAGAATTAACGCCTTCCTTCCCCGCTAAGCCGACAACATAATTCACGTAGCCTTTCCCATCTTCCTTCAGTTCCCGCTCAGCAACTTCATGTGCAGTTATTTTCGCTATTTGGTCAAGCACAACATCGTCAACGACGAAAACCACCACAATTTGAGCACCGATCATTTTGGCTACACTTATCCCATACTCGGCGGCACGCAGGCTAATTTCTGAACCGTCAGTCGGGACCAAAATTTTCTTGACATTCTTAAAGTTCAGACTCAATTTTTCAACGCCTTCTAATCATATATTTAATTCTTTTAGTGCGAACGAATTCCTCGCGGTCTTTTTCTTCCAAAACCAGCGCAATCTGCTTGACAATGTTGCGGTACATGGGAATGAGGACGTAATTCAGTGCGTTAACCCGCCGCTGCGTCCTTTTAACGTCGCTAGCGATCTGAAACGTTGTGCCTTCAGCCTTGGCTAAATCAGCGAGTAACGCCAGCAAACTGTAAAACTGCTTAAACGCTTTATCCAACTCGGAACTTGTGTTGGCGAAACCATAATCAGGCTTAACTTCGGCGGTACTGCAGAACTCAACAGCGGGGACGACTACGCCCATTATGCTTTTGAAGTCCATCAAGAAATCAGCTTCAAAACGGGAACCGCAAGCGACGTTTGAAATTGTCTCTGAGCCCTTAGCCATGTTTGCCTCTTTTATAGCCTGATAAGCCTTCGCAAGGGCTTCCAGTAAATCCGCTCGCGCCCGTTCAGCCTCGTAAATGCTGTTTCTTAGTTCCCGAAGCAGAATGTCACGTTTGCGTTCCAGCACGTCACGTCCTGACTGAGCCAAAGCCAGAGTCTTTTTTGTCTGAATCAAGTTTATTCTTGTTGGGCTGATGTTTTCAGCAGACAACCGCTTACTTTACCTCTTGAGCCTTCTTTGGATAATACTTCTCAATGTACTCAGGATGCACGTGTATCAATTCCTCATCAGGCAAAACTGACAAGGTATCCCATGCAATATTGAGAGTGTCCTCGATCGTCCTGTTCTCATCCTTGCCTTGGTTAATCAGCGTCTTCTCGAAACGTTCACCGAAACGCAGGTATTCCCTGTCTCTTGTTCCCAAACCTTCTTCTCCGATGATCGTCGCGAGAGACTTCACAGAGTTGTACTGCGCATAAGCCGCGTAAAGCTGGCTTGCAACGTCGGCGTGATCCGCCCTTGTTCGCCCTTTCCCAATGCCGTCCTTCATGATTCTGGACAAACTCGTGGTGATATAGATCGGCGGGTAAATGCTCTGCTTTTCCAAGTTGCGGGACAGCACAATCTGCCCTTCAGTGATGTAGCCTGTGAGGTCAGGGATAGGATGAGTTATGTCGTCGTTGGGCATGGTTAAAATAGGCATCTGGGTGATCGAGCCTTTCTTGCCAGCGACTCTTCCTGCGCGCTCATACACGCTTGCAAGGTCACTGTACATGTAGCCTGGATAGCCTTTCCTACTCGGAACCTCCTCCATTGAAGCACTCACTTCCCGCAGAGCCTCGCAGTAGTTGGTCATGTCAGTCAAGATTACCAGAACGTGCGATTCCTGATCAAACGCCAGATACTCCGCCAAAGTCAAGCCAGCCCTCGGCGTGATAATACGCTCAACAGGCGGGTCTTCAGCCAAGTTAAGAAACATCGCCACGTTCTTGATTGCGCCAGTCTCCTCAAAGCTTCTTCTGAAAAACGCCGCGTCATCATGCTCCAGCCCCATGGCTATGAAGACGATGAAGAATTCTTCACTTGCACCTCGAATGGTTGCCTGCCTGACAATTTGAGCGGCAAGCTCGTTGTGCGATAAGCCTGGACCGCTGAAGATGGGGAGCTTTTGACCTCGCACCAGGCTGTCTAAGCCGTCAATCGCCGAAATGCCCGTTTGAATGAAGTCCCTTGGATACTCTCTGGAAGTGGGATTCAGGGGGAACCCGTTAACGTCACGTCGCTCTTCACTGAAAAACCGTGGGTGACCGTCGATGGGCTCGCCGAAACTGTTCATCACGCGCCCCAGCATCTCGGTTGACACTGGCACTTCCAGCGGTTTTCCTAAAAATCGAGTGCGTGTTTCTGAAGGTGACAGGCCCGTTGTGCCCTCGAAGACTTGTACTGTTACGGCTTTCTGAGTGACTTGAATCACTTTGCCCAGTCGTATTTCGCCAGTTTGAGCCCTCACCGCTACGAGTTCTTCGTAACCGACGCCCTGCACGTTTTCCACGACGATGATTGGCCCTGAAATTGAAGCGACGCCCTTATACTCTACTCCTAAACCTGCCATACGCTTTACCTCAGGCTAGCCTCCAACTCTTCGAAGGTCTTCTGCATCCTGCTTTCTAAATCGTCCAGACTACTTACTTTGTCGTTAGGTACCGAAGTTTTCATGCGAATAATCTCCTCTGTTATGGGTAACTGAGTTATCTTAAAGATGGGTGCACCCTTGCTTACTACCTTGTCCGAATAGTGATAGTAGTCGACGATGATCTTCATCATCTTAAACTGCTTCTGCGGAGAACAGTAAGTGTCCACAGGGTCCAAAGCGTTCTGCTGTAAGAGGGCAACACGGATTACTCGAGCCGCCTCCAAAATCAAACGCTGCTTATCAGGCAAAGCCTCGGGACCGACCAGTTTAACGATGTTTTTCAAGTCGTCCTCAGCCTGCAAGATACGCATAGCCTCTATCCTGTAGGAGTTCCAGTCCTTATTCACCTCTTTATGCCACCAGCCTTTGAGTTCATCAATGTAGCCGCTATAACTTTGCATCCAGTTAATCGCAGGGTAATGTCTTGAATCAGCCAACTCGGAATCTAAAGCCCAGAAAACCCGTGTGAAACGCTTTGTGTGCTGCGTGACAGGCTCGGAAAAGTCGCCGCCTGGAGGAGAAACCGCTCCGATTGCACAGATTGAACCCAGACGCTTGTCTGAGCCCAACGCCTCAACGACGCCTGTGCGCTCGTAAAACTCCGCCAGCCTTGAAGGCAGATAGCTCGGGAATCCTTCTTCCGCAGGCATCTCTTCAAGCCTTCCTGAAACCTCCCTTAGCGCCTCAGCCCATCTGCTGGTAGAGTCAGCCATCAAAGCCACCGCGTACCCCATGTCACGGTAGTATTCAGCCAACGTGATGCCCGTGTAGATGCTTGCTTCACGCGCGGAAACTGGCATGTTGCTTGTGTTAGCCACCAGAATTGTTCGCTCCATAAGCGGGTGCCCACTCGTCGGGTCAACCAGCTTGGGGAAACTAGTCAGCACATCCACCATCTCGTTGCCGCGCTCGCCACAGCCCACGTAAATTATCACTTTCGCGTCTGACCATTTAGCAAGCTGCTGCTGAGTAACCGTCTTGCCCGTGCCGAATCCTCCTGGGATCGAAGCGCTACCGCCCTTGGCGATCGGGAAGAAAGTGTCAATTATCCGTTGTCCCGTGATGAGGGGGATAGACGGAGGAAGCCTTCGACCGTAAGGCCGCGATTTCCGCACAGGCCACTTCTGCAACATTGCAATTTCGGATTTTACACCGTTAGCCTCCAAAGTCCCTATCGGCTCAACGATCATGTAATCTCCTTCAGCTACAACGTTGACCAGTGTGCCGCGCATCAAAGGCGGAACAAGTATGCGATGTTCAATCAGATCGGTTTCCTGCACGGTGCCAACGATGTCGCCGCCTACAAGTTTAGCTCCAACTTCTACTTTAGGCTTAAAATGCCATTTCTTCTCTTTCGAAAGAGGAGTCACGCCGCGCACTTGCTTGATATACATGCCCGTAAGAGCCCTTAACACTTCGAGAGGCCGCTGTATCCCGTCGAAAACGGTTCCAACCAGCCCAGGCGCCAACTCCACCGAAAGCAGGCTTCCGGTACCCAAAACTGGCTCGCCGACTTTAAGCCCTGTGGTGTTCTGGTAAACTTGGATTGTGGCACGTTCGCCTTCCAGTCGAATGATTTCGCCGATCAGGTTTTCGTTACCTACTTCAACGAGTTCATACATGATTGCTCCAGCCATGTCTTTAGCTTCAACGACTGGTCCTGCAACGCGGATTACGCTTCCTTTAGCGGGCATTTTCTCAATGTTCCTCCTTAAACATTATTTTTGCAAGTTCAACTCGCAACAGGGGCTTCAATTCAGCCAACTTGTTATCGATGGTGCTGTCGTAGGTTATTTTGCCATCCACGGTTTGCGTTTTGAAGCCGCCGATGAAGTCTCCTGTCTCGTCTAATATTTTTAATTCGCAATTTATCTTTTTGGATAAGCGGTTCAACTCGTCTTGGGTGAGCCACTCTTTGTCTTTAGCGTTAAGTTGTATGACAAGGCTTTTCTGTCCTAACTGTTTAGCAACTTCCCTTAGAAGCTTAAGCAAATAACGATGATAACCCTCAGTTGCCACATACTCTTTGAGTCTAACAAGGGCTTTTTCGAAAGCAATATCAACCAGCTCCTCCTTCGCTTGAAGCAGAAAATTCCTCATTTCCACCTCAGTTATAGAAGCGATTCTTCGTTTCTCCGCTTCAGCCCTCGCCGCAGCCTGATTCAGTATGGTCTGGTAGTTTTTGTCTGCTTGCTGTTTAGCCTGTTTCAAAGCTTCTTTCGCGTCATTCTTAGCCGTTAAAACAATGGCTTCAGCTTCTTTTTGCACATCAGCTAAGACTTCGTTTGAAATCGCCGATAGACCTTCTTTAACGCTCACTTTTTAACCCTCCCTCTTTAAATCCGTACACCCAAGGTTTTGCTGATTAGGTCTGACATTCGGGTTTCGCTTGGTTTTCCTTTGCTTCCTGGGACCTCCACGATTAAAGGTTCTCTTCGTTCGCGACGTATCTTCTCGATTGTCTCATGCAGTTGCGGTTGAGTTGAAAACTCTTCGCTTATAATAATAATTGCGAGATCATTGCGTGCAAGAGCCTTGTTCAGGGCTCGCCCTGCCTCGTCCACCGAAGTTGCTTCGACGCCTTCGACGCCGACAAGTCTGAAACCCGTTATCATGTCGGCATCACCTATTATGTAGCCAAGCATGCAATCTCTTGATAAAGCTTAAATTACTAGTTAAATAACGTTATGGCGCATATGTTGCGACCTGAACGGATGACCGAGACGTCGGTAATATGCGTCAAGCAAGACGTTGAATCTCTGCTGGAAGCGCTAAGCAGCTTCGGAGAATTCCACATCGAAGAATCGGTTGAAAACGCAAATCCGCAACAGTATAATCAGGAAATCCAGAAAGCTGAAGAAGCGCTGACAAGCGCCAACGACCTGATCAAACAGCTTTGCCAAGAAAAAGCAGGCGCGTTTGACCTTTTCAAAGCGGAGGAGCCCGCAAAAACCCAGGTTACGGCGGAGAATTGGCAAGCCCTCGCTGGGTCCACTTCTCAACAAGTCTCTGTGTTGAAGAAGCAAGTTGACGAATTAAACAATTCTATGTCTAGCCTTCAAGAAAAAACCGCGCAGCTAAACAACATCAAACGAATGCTTGCCATAATTGACGAGAAGCATGCGGATCTTGAGGCTATACAGAACCTGGAATTAATCCATGTTACAGCGGCGACCGTGCCAAACAAAAACTTCGAGGCGTTAAAGGCCGAACTTGCAAAGTTCCCGCTTATCTTGAGCCCCGCTTTCCTAACGAAGGATACCAGTTTCGTAAGCATCGCCGTCCCAGGCAAGCAAAGCGCCGAAGTAGAAAAAATCGTCAAGGCGCACCATGCCGAAATCTTTTCAATCCCCAAAGACATGCCTCACAACGCTAAGGACGCGCTCAAGGAAGTCAAAGACCGCTTGAAAGACAGCGCGGACAAGGAAAAAGCAATTTCAGAGTCATTAAGCAAGTTAGGCAAAGAAAACAAAACCAGCCTTTCAACTTGGAAAGAAAACGCTGAAAACATTCTGGCGCTGCTTAACGCGGAAAAGAAGATGCTTCAGTCAGGAAGGCTCGTGACCATCAAGGGATTCGCGCCTAAGAAAAACATGGTTGCTCTCAAGGAAAAAGTCCATTCCCTCCTTGGAGAAAAAGCGATAGTGCTGCAAGAAGACCCTGCTAAAGTGGAAGACATCCCCACGAAGATCAGCAACAACAGGTTCGTAAAGCCGTTCGAAGTAATCACGAAGCTTTACGGTTTGCCAAATTACGGCGAAGTAGACCCAACACCCTACATGGCTATTTCGTTCCCGATTCTTTTCGGTTTAATGTTCGGAGACATGGGCCACGGCTTAATCCTGCTGGTAGGCGGCTTCACCGTCGGGATGCTTGTGAAGAAGAACCAAGGAATAAAGGACATGGCGTACATCTTGGCAATGTGCGGTTTTGCCGCAACCATTGCAGGCGCCCTGTTCGGCGAATGCTTCGGCAAGGAACTTTTTCCCCCGTTATGGTTCAGACCATTTGCTGTTACCAACGTCTTTAGCTTCCTTGTCTTCGCCCTGATTATTGGCGTGATACAGATAGTCAGCGGCTTAACTCTGGAAATGGTGAACTTTGTCCTTAAACACGACCTCGTTGACGCCGTTTTGACGTCGATCCCTAAAATGGCATTCTACCTCGGCGGGGTTTACATAGTCTTAGTTTACAAGTTAAACTTTGGAGCGTGGTTTTCGGGTCCCGTGCTGCTTTTGATTGTTCCGTTTATTTTCGTGGTTTTCGCGAAGCCTGCTTACACTGCTGCTAGGAAAATGTCAATGCACACGGCAGTTGCGCTTTCTGAGGACACGGGAATTGAACTTCCTTCGGAAAAGCCAGAGCCTTTAGGTCAGAGGATTTTCGAGAGCGGAGACATGGTGACACGTTTACTCAGCAACAGCATCTCCTATGCTCGAATTCTCGCCCTGCTTATGGCTCACTGGGCACTGCTCCTTGTCACTTACACGGTTGCAGCCCTGATAGGCGGACCCACAGGTTTCGGCTTGATCATCAGCGGCATAATCATCATCGGCGGAAACATGTTCGTCATCGCTTTCGAAGGATTAATCGTTTTCATCCACGCCTTAAGATTACACTTCTACGAATGGTTCAGCAAGTTCTACGCGGGAAACGGCAAAGAATTCCAGCCGTTCAAACAAAACTTTGTCTACACCAACGTAGAGCTGAACGGAAAAGGGAAAGAAGCCTAAAGCAGCGTTTGACTCAAAATGTAATCCATGCTGACGGCGCCTTCGACGCCCGCGCTTGCCGCCATCAGGTTGCGCACTTCCGCCTCCTTGATCATCATGAAAGCGAGCGGCGCGCCAACATTGAAGATTTCTCCGACAGTGGCTGCCTTAGCGTGTTGAAACACGAATTTCTTGAAGGCTTTTTCAGCGGCTGCCAACGTTTCCTCTGGGCTTGGAGCTTTAGCAAATAACTTTCCGTAGAAGGTTTCAGAAGCGACTTTTAGCGTTGATTCGAAGTCAGCTGACATAAGCAGCGCATCAACAGTTTCTGAAGTGAGCTTAAAGTTTTTAGGAGGCACCGCCGCTCTCAGCCAGCTGGCGTCGTAATTCAGGGCTTTTCCCCTAAGGATAGTGAGAAGCGTGAAGCTGTCGTTCTCTGTCGCCGCGTAAAAGAGCACGTGGTTCCTCTGATTCCTAGGCAACTCTTCATAGGCGTCGTGTAAACTGTCATAGAACACCTTGTCCAGCAGAATGTCAAGCGCCGAAGTCGACCCGTTCTCTTCATAAGCCTGCATCCCCTTGCTGAGGGCGCCCGTGTACAGCGAGCTTTTGATGGAATTCTGCATCTGCTTCAAAGTTGAAGCCTTAGCCGCTTCCTCCAGCATGACGCGTTTCCCAAGAAAATCTTCAGCGGAAAAGTAGATTCTGCCGAGTTTCTCCTCAGCGCTCATTTCCCCGTTGATTGCCTTGATGAGGGTCTTAATGTTTTCCACTTCAAACCGCAAGATGTAAACGGAAAGGAAGTCTGCCGCCTTCTTCGGCGAGTTCTTAATCATCTTCACGTAGGATTCGATGAGGTTCTCGTTGAATGCCCGCTCCAGCTTTCGACTGTTAAGCGGCAACGGAACCTTTGATATTTGCGTTTGATAGGTGGTGTCTCTGAGCTGAGCCGCGAACGCAGGCACATTTTTGCTTTCGATTAGAGATTTAATCTTTGCTTCGCTGAGAAGCTTGCTTTTTTCAGCCCCAATCTTCGCGAAAACAGCCGCGTACTGTGTTGTCTGACTCAAGGTTTAGCTTCCTTAAGCACTGAGTTCACAACTTTAGCAATCGCGGGCTCCATGTACTTTCCAGCGTGCACTTTCAGTTTCTCAGTGGCTGCCTCGTTAGCTTTCAGTTGTTCATCGCGCTTGCGGTTGGCTTCCTCAACCGTACTCGCGAACAGCTGCTGCCCCTCTTCTTCGGCGTAAGCTTGACTGTTGACAACCAGTTTCTCGCTGTTCTGCTGAGCTTGAGCCGTCATGCTCTGGGCTTTCTGTTGAGCGTCGCTTCGGATCTTTTCTGCCTCGGCTTCGATTTTTTTAAGTTCTTCCCACACTTTCTCCATTATTCCACAAGCTACCAAGTGCTGTATCTCTTGAAAAGCCTTTTGCTTCTTTTGGAAAAAACCTGTCCATTCATTAACCCGCTTGACGCTCAGCCAATCATCTTGGGCTTGCTCCGCGCAAATTCGTGACTAGGTTTGGCTGTTCCTTAGTCAACAAATACTATTCTGCAGTATACTCTTGCGGTGAAAAACAAGATGAGTCAACTATCTAACCCCTTAGAAGTCCTCAAATCGCTCTCAGAAGCAACAAGCATGCTGATCGGCAAAGTTTCGAAGTCCGTGGTCAGCGTTAAAGCGCAGATGTCACACGGCACAGGCGTCGTCTTAACCAAAGACGGGTACATCGTCACATGCAACCACGTGCTCGGAGGCTGCAGCGCAGTCAAAATCGGTCAAGGAGAAAAAACCTTCAACGCCAAAATCGTCGGCGCAGACCCCTACAACGACATAGCCCTGCTCAAGGCGGAGACTGGCGCGTTCACACCCATCGAGGTGGGCGATTCAGAAAAACTCAGCGTAGGCCAATACGTTCTGGCTCTCGCCAACCCGTTTAACAGGAAACAGCCGACCGCCACAAGCGGAATGGTCACAAACGTAAACAGCACAATCAGGGGCTGGCGCGGAATGACCCAGATGGAAAACGTCATCGCCACCGACGCACAGCTGAACCCAGGCTTCAGCGGCGGACCACTCGTAGACGCCGAAGGCAGAATCATCGGCATAAACACGGCTTACGTCTGGCAAAGAGGCATCGCCATCCCAATCAACAAAGTCAAAGCGGTCACCGACAGGTTGATGACTGGACGCATAACGCAGAGAGGCTACTTAGGCATAATCGCAAACACCGTCGCCATCCCAGAGGAAATCGCGGAGCAAGCAGGCTTAGAACAGGAGACAGGCGTGATGATCTTCAGCGTCGAGGCAGGCTCACCCGCGCGCAAAGCAGGCTTAGCCATGGGCGACGTACTCGTTAAATTCAACGGCAAACCAGTCACCGACTTCTACGACCTGCCAAGGCTGCTCGCGGAAGACGTCATAGGCAAAGAAACCAAGCTGACCGTCATCAGACGCGAAACCCTGCTGGAAGCAACCGTAGTGCCAACCGTTCACGGAGGCGAAGAAGACTGATAGAACACATCCCGCTGGAGATTGAACCGCCACAGCCAATGCCGTCGCCGCCGCTCAGAAGAAGACCCTCCCCAACGCCACAAATCAGCACGGCAAACCCAGCTGCTTCAACCCCTTCTTTCCTGCCCATTTTTGACTAGGCGGAAAGAAGCAAATTTTTTTCTTATTTTCTGCAGTCAACTTACGCATATTCATCCTTGGTGAGAAGGTCTTTGATCCTTATTTTGTGTCACTTTGAACGTGCGCAGATCCTTCAGAAATAGTGAAGCCAACCCTGTCAGCAGGAGCCCTATTCCGGCGACCTCGAAGTCTGGAATGATTCCGTAGAATTGGATGATGAGCCCTCCTGCAATCTGGGCAAGCGGGATGGCGGCGAAGCTTCCTACCTCGTCAGCACTTATCACTCTACCGAGGACGTGCCCCGGTACGACGGTCTGGATTATGGAGAAATACAGCACTATGCTAAGTCCGAGCGCAAGACCAGCCGCGAAGAGCATCGAGACGGCGAATGCCACGTTGTGAAGTAAGATCATGCCGAGCGTTCCCAGCCCGAAGCCTACGTTGCAGGCTATCAGGACCTTACCCGCATGGTTGAAGGCGTTCAACCTTCCCATGACCAACGCGCCGACCGCGCTTCCAAGGGAGAAGGAGGCGAGCAGGATGCCGTAGATGAGCCCCGAGGACGTGAGCAGGAACTTCGCCTCGTACACGACGAGGAAGTTTGTCCCCATAGTGAAGAAGAAGTTGATGACGGAGGCGGTGACCGTCATCTCCAAAATGGCTTTTTTGCCTAACATGAACCTGACGCCCTCGCGCACGTCACTTAGCAGCGAGGTTTTCTTGGCAGCGGCAGTCTTCTCGCTCTGGGCTTGAACGCCAGCCTGCGCCTTGACGGTCGCTGATGAGGGAACTAGGATGAGGAAGATCATCGTGGCAGAAATCAAGTAGGTTGCCGTGTTGTAGAAAAGGCTCATGGACGCTCCGATAAGCTCTATCATCACTCCTCCTATTCCAAGGGAGGCCGAGTTCGCGAGCGACTCTGCGGCGGTCATGAGACCGTTCGCTCTCGGGATTAGGTCGCTCTGGACAAGCAGCGGCATGATGGCCCTCGCGGCGGGCCTGAAAAGTGTGGAGAACAGCGAGATAGCCAAGACAACCGCTAAAATTACGGCGAGGTTGAACCCCTCAAAGAACATGTAGACGGGTATTATCACCACTGCAGCTGAACGGGCGAGGTCGCAGGCGATCATCATGCGTCGCTTGTTGGACCTGTCGACCAAGGCGCCCGCGAAGAGCCCGATAATGATCGTGGGAACGAACGAGGCTATGCCGACGTAGGCGACAGCCAGGGCCGAATGTGTCGATATGTAGACCAGGTAGCTGATCGCGGACGAGAATATCGCGGCTCCCGACGTGGAAACTATATCCCCGACGAACAAGGGGAGAAACCCACGTGCTTGGCGAAGCAATTGGATGAATGGCGATCGCGGCTTCTCGGACATAGAGGACCAACTCTTTTTTTATCAATATTGTCGGGAAGCTATAAAAAGCCAAGATAATTTTTGAGCGCTCACCTTTTTCAAACATGGTAAATTTGGGTATATTCTGGGGAAAATTTAAGTGAAAGCTAAACGTCATCTAAAGAAAACTATTGGTGAATAATTTGTATTGTCCCAATTGTGGCACTCAGCTGCCAGATGAAACGAAATTCTGCACTAAATGCGGAAAAAGCACAACGGTAAACGCTTCCAACCCGGCTAAGACGGCTTCTTCCGGGCCAGTCGTTGCGCCGTCAGGGGCGACGTCGCTGAAGTGTCCCAGCTGCGGGGCGCCGATCGCGCCCAAGTTCGGCGAGATGGTTATAACGTGCCAGTACTGTGGCAGCGGAGTCACCCTTAGCGACCAAGGCTGGACCAACATACAGAAGCAGACGATGCTCACGTTGAAGGTTGCCACGGTTGAGCAGGCAACCGCGATAATCAAGCCGCTGGTGAACAACGGCATCCTGCACAGGCACCGCCTTGAAGACTCCAAGCAGGAGGAGCTGAGCCTCACCTACGTGCCCTACTGGATCGTAAGCGTTTCCGCACGCACAAGCATCACCGTTGCAAACCAAGCCGCCCAACTTGCCCAAACCGCAACGGCAGCCGCGTTGGCAGGCGTAATCTTCGGCGGAATGGGGGGAGGCTTCGGCGGCGGGGGAGGAAGACGAGGCGGCAGAGGAGGCAGACGTGCTTTTGAAGGTCAATTGGCAATGGACAACCCGTTTGCGGGAATTCTGGGTTTGAAGCGGCTTAGGATAATGGCGTTCGGGATGGGGATGGGGCGCGGAGGCGGGAACAAGAAAGCCGAGCAGATGGATGAAAACTACAATTTCCCAGTTATCGCCCTCAAGGCGCTCACGGATTATCAGCCGCACGACTACCAATTCAACCTTGAAGGCAGAGAACTCTTCGACATTGGAAAGCTTCCTAAAGAATTTAAGATCCTTAACGGCGACATAAGCGAAGAAGGCGCCAAAACCCAAGCCAAAACCCTGGTTGATCAGCTTCAGTCGCAGAAGGCTCACGCGAAATATCAGTCGATCCAGTCGATAAATACGGATCTTGACGTCGGCGACGTGGAGCTGCTTCACGTTCCAGTGTGGTTCGCAAGGTTCGACAATAAAGGCAAAAAAATGGTGCTGGTCATCGACGCCAACTCGGGCAAGGTAATCAACAGCAGCGGCCTATAGACGACGCCTGCCGCATCCACTTGTTATCCCCGAATTTCTAAAAGTGTTTTTCAGTACATTGTAATGTACTAATAATTGAATTATCAGTACATTGGGATGTACACAAATGATAAATTCAAGAAAAATAGGGAAATGAAGTCCCGTCCAGAAGGCTATTCACTATTGCGCGCTGTCTTCTTGTGGCGGCTTTGCTTCCATCGATGGATCTTTTGTTTCGTCGCTTTTGCCCTGAGCCGCTTTGACCTCCGCCAGGAGCCTTTCCAGTTCATCTAAGTCTTCGTCGATCTGCCGCTCGTCATACCGTTTTGATAGATTGCCCATGACCATTCCAATGTTCGCCGCCACCTGCGCCCACATCTGCCGCTCCTTAGGAGTAATAGGCTGCACCTTGTCGCCGAACTGTTGCTGCGTAACCTTGCCCTTCGCGATCGAAGTAGCCATGCTGAATAACTCATCAAGCTCGCCAATCCAGCGGTTCCTCAAATCCTGCGTGTCAACCTTCACGTCCCGCTGAAGATGACAAATACGCCTATAGACCTGAACAGAAAAACCCGATTTACGCCTCATATACACTCTCACCTCCCGAAATTTTTGTTCCATTTTGAAAAGTTGTTAATTCGAAAATAGCCTAGAAAATGCAGAAAAACCAAGCGAAAAGAAGCCCACAAATTTCTAATCTGTTTCACGCAAAACGTCAGCTAAGCGCCACTCAAAGGCGGCAAAAGAAAACAGGCGCCATCCAAAGCGCGCACCCGCAAGTTTTCTATTGATTTCAATTGAAGCAGGAACTTAAAAGCGTTACGAAATTCCCGAAATCGGTTCTGGTGCTTCCTGTAAAAATCTTCTCCATGTAAACTTTCGGTTAGGGTGTTAAGAATCAAGTGATATTTCTGTTGTCTCAAAAAGGACTGTTAACCTTAAGGCGATAGAATGACCGCTTGTTGTATCCTTCTGTTGCCCACAAACCTTTATACTAACAAAACTCGACTAGCAATTGAGCGTTAGCTTCTCGGACGGTGTCTTTTTCTTTGACTAAATGTCCCCATTGCGGAGAAAAAACTTCAAAACCTAACAAATCATTCGAAAACGAAGATTTCCAAATTCACGCCTATACATGTAAAGTATGCGGAGCAAGTTTCAAAGAAACAAGAGACGGTTTTGGTTCTGAAATCATATCGAGTGACCCACAAAAAGAAACTATGCTTTCTTGCTAGCCATTCTGTATCAAGGTTAGCCACTTGTTTTTTCCCTCAATTTTGTGTCTTCACCCAAGTTCAAGTTGTAAGCGACCGTAAGTTTATGGTCTCCGAAAGGTGTCCCCTGATTCCCAAAGGTCAATCGTTCCAACACATGGAGCATAGACGTTCTCAAATTCATATTGATTGCTGATCGTCCGCATGGCTGCAAAGGCACGTATGTGACTTTTTGGAAAAGCATCTACCAACCGATTTGCAGCACCTAGAAGGGTTGCTCCACGAGTAACTACATCATCGACTAACAAAATTTCTTCTGGTTTATAGAGGCTTCCTTGGACACTCATCGATTCATAATGTTGCTCTGCAGTTGGCCTCTCACTTGGTGAACTTGATGCTGCCTTCGGCACAGGTTTAGCCCTAACGAGGAATGAGGCAACATCTTTTCCAATGCCTTTCATGACTAGGGCAGTTGCAATTCGTTGTGGGACCCATAGTGTGTTTGGCTGCATCAAAGAACTCCTTGGGACAGGAACTAAGATCGTGTTTGGTTGAAAAAATGACGCAAATGGAAGTTCAGCCATTTTTCGTTGTATTGTCTGTGCTATCCATTCTGACATCAATGTCGGTGGTGTGCCTACGAATCCGTCCCTCTTAAGTGCAAGCATAACATCCTTAGAGTGCCGTATTTCTGGGGAATCCCCATGAGGCGCGTAAGTTAAGAGTGCACCAAACTCAAGTTGAGAGAGATTCATGTTTCATGGAACCACTTCAAGGATTCTTTCCCGAGAGGGTAAAACATCCAGCACTTCTTCTGGGTCTGTGAATTCTATTGCGCCATACATAGCCATCTTTTTTGGCCAGTTCAATGAAGGGTCATGCATGATGGGACTCCAAATGAATAGCGGTCGTCCAAGCCTGAGAGCTTCCCATCCTTGATGCAGAGAACCGCTGGCATCCCCAGCCTCAACAATAATTGAGGCATCAGAGATAAGTGCCATTGTTCGATTTCTGAGAACGAAATTCTTTGGCTGAATCGGGTATCCAATTGGAAATTGGGAAATGATCAAGTGATGACGCATAATGACTTCTTGAAGTTGTAGGTTTTTTCGTGGGTAAACTCGATCCAATGGCGTCCCAAGAACCGCGATTGTATGTCCACCTTCTTCAATGGCAGCTTTGTGTGCCGAAGTGTCAATTCCCTCAGCAAGCCCGCTAACAACTATTACACTATGTCTTGCAAGGGTTCTTGCAATGTTGCCAGCTGCGTTAAGACCTCTAAGAGAGGCTTTCCGTGAGCCTATGACTGCGACTCTTGGACTTGGTAATGGAATCGACAGTTGCCCTATAACATAGAGTTCTTTTGGTGCATATTTCTTTTCCACGTCGTTCAGTGGGCCAATAAGCTCTTCGAGGCTATAAGTGGAAGTGCTTATCCCTGTTAGCATCTCCTCATCGTCTCCCTTGAAAAACAGTGTAGTTAGTAATCTTAAGAATATTATAACACTATCGGTAGGGTTGACCGAATATCCTTTTTAAGAAAATATTGTAGAAAAAATGGAGACCTAACCTTTCATTCACATTTTGAATTGACGTTTTTCAATTGTTTTCTCCTTCCTTGGCTATTCCGCATACTTCGCTTGGGGTCTTGCCGTCTAAGGCTTCATGCGGTCGAAAGTTATTGTGGAATAGCTGATGACCTGTTAGAACGGCTTTTTCGTTCCGTGGGAATTCTGAGTTCAGGAAGCCTCAAAAAACCGAGGCAACCTCAATTTGTTTTGAAGAGTGGGAGGCTTTTGCGTTTCTTGAAGACCGCGCAAGCCGCTAGACAGGCTGCTAATGCGAGGAAACCGCCCAAAGCGTACTCGGGAAGCGGAAATGTAATGCCGCCGCCCATGACAAAGCCGTTAACGTCAATTCCTGAGTAAGCGGTGTATGACTGCCCCGCAGCAAGCGTTAAACTCCAGGTCTTTGGACTCCATACATCAGCACCATTATAATCAAGGTGCGTTACTGTTAGCGTAACACTTCCGCCTGAAGGGTCGAATACTTCAACATTGAAGTTGTGCCCGCCGCCTTCAAATCCATTATCGGCCCACAGTTGGACTTCTTGAGGGCTTATCACGAATGCATAAACATTAGAACCATCATCAGCAGGATAGGTATTGGTGCTTGTAGAGGGCGAGGTATAGCCTGCTTGGTAGCCATTGTCAGGATCGATTACAAGGATGTAGGCGTTGGCGGAATCAACTTTAATATCAACCATCTAATGAGGAACCGCTGCTTTGACTTCGCCTGCCAAAAAAGGCACAGCTAACAACAAAACTATCACGGTTAGAGTTGCAAATAGACCAGTTGTTTTCCTCGTTTCTTTCCTCTCCTCGTAATCAAGTGAAATGTCTTTGCTTATAAAACAATATGAAGCAAAACTGTTTGTTTTCTATGTGCCAACGTATGCAAACTTATCAAGATAAAACGACGAAGCCCTAAACCATGGAAAAGGTTAACGGGGTAAGATTTGCTCCATTAGGATTCTGTCGGCGTAGGTTCCGTCCGCGAACTTGATGTCGCGCTTTAGTTTTCCGCATTTTTTGAAGCCACATTTTCTGTAAACGTGCACCGCCCGCTTGTTGTTGGAGAAAGCGGAAAGCTGAATGGTTTCGAAATGGCTTTTCTTGGCGATTTCGATGAACTCTTTTAGGATGAGTGTTCCAAGCCCCATGTTGCGGTGGCTTTCAACTATAGAGATGCCGAATTCCGCGACGTGTGCTCTTTTGCCTGTGAAAGGCGTCATGCCTGCGCTGCCGACTACTTTACCGTCTACTCTGACGACAAGAGAGCGCATTCCAGCTTCCTGGCTTTCCCTGAACCAGCGTCGCTCCGCTTCCATGTCGGTTAGTTCCTTGTCCATCAGCAGGTACTTGTCTTCCCGAATCACGCTGTTGAGCGCCTCCATCACCTCGGGCAGGTCGCCCTCTTCCAGCCAACTCAATGACGCCGTCTGCCCATTTCTCAAAGTCACGGTTTTGTACAGCAAGGGATTTCACGGCTCTATCTATTGCAAGGATTCATTGATAAAACATTGCGTGCCAACCAGCCTCGCTACGCTGGTTCAAGCGTTACTTCCGCCACGTAGCCAGCCAGGCTTGCCCCTTCAGCCGCGAAGAGGCCCCGCACCAGCTTGGGTATGGTTATTCTTCCGTTTTTGTTCATTTTTGCGTAAAAAAACTGCCAGCCTTTGTGCAGGTCTAAAAAGTTTACGCCGACTTTCAGCGCCTGGTCAGACTCCAACTTGAAGCGCCAGCGAATTAGCTTGGGGATCTGCACTGTGTTTGTGGTTTGGAGGGCTGCGGTGAAGGTGACTTTTTCTGTTAGCGGCATATGCATCGTGCAGTATTCTCTTCGGCGAAGGCGTTAATAAACGCTGACCAACGCTAATCCACGGGATTCAACGGGAAAACACGGGAAACAACGGGAACCCACGGGATTCAACGGGAAAAAACGTGACCTGCCAACCCAGCAAACCCCAAACCAAAAAAGCAACCCAAAACAAACCCAACAAAAACCAGACGCAAAACCGCCCAGAAACCCATCGAGCCCTCTACCACATCTTCCAGGGCAAGTCATCCATGTACTCGTTGAGCGAGCGAATCGAGTTGCCGTTCTCGCTTTTATGCTTAAGCACATCCACCAGGGCAGCCGCCAACTGCAGGTTAGTTATAACCGGCACGTTGAACTCTACTGCTTGACGCCGAATGATGTAGCCGTCAGTCAAGATATCGCTGTAACTGGTCTGCTTGTTAGCCATCGGCACATTAATCACCAAGTCAATCTTACGCTCCTGCAAATAATCCAACACATTAGGAGAAACCCCAGCCTCCTTAACCTTAAAAAGCTTCACAGCAGCAACCCCCGACGCGTTAAGCACGTCAGCCGTATGATCCGTCGCGTAAATCTTGAAGCCCATGTCGACAAAAGCCCGCGCTATCGGCACAACCCGCCTCTTGCGTTCAATACTACCGCCGACGCTGATGAAAACCACACCGTCCCTGTCCGGGATACTGAACTCCGCCGAACGCAAAGCCTTACTGAAAGCATCCGAAAAGTTCTCACCCAAACATGCAACCTCACCAGTGCTAAGCATTTCAACTCCGAGGACAGGATCGGCGCCGCTCAAACGCATGAAACTGAACTGCGGAACCTTCACGCCCACGTGATTAGCCACCGTCATAGGCGACAGCTTCACATCAATCTTCTTGCCAAGCATCGCCAAAGTCGCCAGCTCAATCAGGTTTACTCCCCGGGTTTTGCTGACAAACGGCATCGACCGCGACGCCCGCAAGTTACATTCGATAACGTTAACCACGTCATCCTTAACCAAGTACTGAATGTTGTATGGCCCATGGATCTTGAGCGCCTTAACGATGCGCTGCGTGCAATCCTCAATTTTCTGCTGAACCTCAATCTTCAACGCCTGAGGAGGAATAGTCATGGTCGCGTCGCCGCTGTGAACACCAGCGTACTCCACATGCTCCATTATCGCGCCGATAAACACGTTCTCCCCGTCAGAGACACCGTCCACCTCAACTTCCTTGGCGTGCTCAATGAACTTGCTGATTACAACAGGATGGTCACGCGAAACTTTCGCAGCCAGCTTTAAGAAGTTCTCAAGCGACTCCGCATTATAAGCCACACGCATCGCCGAACCAGACAGCACATAGCTCGGACGCACAATAACGGGGTAACCTATTTTCTCCGCAAACCGCTTAGCCTCACCGATCGACAGAAGCTTACTCCAGCTTGGCTGGCAAATCTGGAGCTGATCAAGCAGCGCACTGAACTTGGAGCGGTCTTCAGCCAAATCAACGTTTTCAGCTGACGTGCCGAGCAGTTTGACGCCTGCTTCCGAAAGCCCCATGGCGAGGTTGTTTGGAATCTGACCGCCGACGCTGGTTATGACGCCCATCGGGTTCTCTTTCTCGTAGATGTCCAAGATCCGCTCGATGGTAAGCTCCTCGAAGTAGAGTTTGTCTGAAACATCGTAATCCGTTGAGACTGTCTCAGGGTTGTAGTTGACCATGATGGCTTCTTGAATGCCGTTCTTCTTGAGCGCCCAAATCGTGTTGACGCCGCACCAGTCAAACTCCACGCTTGAGCCTATCCTGAAGACCCCAGCGCCTAAAACAATAACTTTGCTTATACCACTTTTGAGTTCGATGTCGTCCTCGTCTCCGCCGTAGGTGAGATAGAGGTAGTTCGTTTTCGCCGGCCACTCAGCCGCCAACGTATCGATCTGCTTGATGACAGGAAGTATGTTCGCGTTTTTCCTAAATGTTCTGATCGTGGATTCATCAGTGTTCTGGCACACGGCTATTTGCTCGTCTGAGAAGCCAATGCGTTTGGCTTCCCGAACGACTTCAGCAGCGCAGCCGTCGCCAAGGTTTAACTGCCTGAGTTCCTTTTCCATGTCTATGATGTTTTGAATCTTGTTTAGGAAAAAGGGGTCTACGCCGCTTAAACGGTAAATTTCAGCGATAGGTATTCCCATCTTTAAGGCTTTAACAATCTTGTAGAGACGCTCGTCAGTAGGGTTCGCAAGCACGTCGCGAATTCTCGCTTCTGACTCTGGCTCTGAATCTTCAGGGTTGCAAACCAAGCCTATCTTGCCCGTATCCAACATGCGAACGGCTTTCTGCAGCGCCTCTTCGAAACAGCGGCCGATCGACATTACTTCGCCTACAGAACGCATCTGAGGACCAACATGGCGGTCAGCGTTCTTGAACTTCTGCAGGTCCCACCGCGGAATCTTTACGGTTATGTAGTCTAAGGCTGGTTCGAAGCAGGCGGTTGTAACTTCAGTCACTTTGTTGATGAGCTCAGGCAGCAAATAGCCCAACGTCAGCTTCGTCGCTATGTAAGCCAACGGGTACCCAGTCACTTTGCTGGCCAAGGCGCTGCTTCGGGACATTCGCGAGTTAACTTCGATTACACGATACTCTTCAGACTTCGGATGCAGAGCCCACTGAATGTTGCATTCGCCCACGATGCCTAAAGCGCGGATAGCATTTATCGACGTTGAACGGATAAGATGATACTCCCTGTTAGACAATGTCTGCGACGGCGCAACCACTATTGAGTCGCCCGTGTGCACACCCATCGGGTCGAAGTTTTCCATGTTGCAGACGGTTAAGCAGTTGTCCGCGTAGTCCCGCATAACCTCGTACTCGACTTCTTTCCAGTGCCCAACATACTCCTCGATGAGAACTTGGCAGATTCTGCTTTGAGCCAAACCGCGAGTTGCCACTTCTTTCAGTTCTTCACAGTTATGGGCTACACCCGCCCCCTTGCCGCCGAGAGTGTAGGCAACCCGAACTATGACTGGGTAACCAATCTCGTTAGCCACGTCCAAGGCTTGCTGGACGCTTGTGGCTGACTTGCTATTCAACGGCGGAACATTTGCCTTAAGCATTGCTTGGCGGAAGCGTTCGCGGTCACCTGTGTCTTCTATTGAGTGTATGGGTGTGCCTAAAACTTTGCAGTTGTACTTTTGCAAGATGCCTTTTTTCTCAAGTTCCACGCCGCAGTTCAAGGCAGTTTGTCCGCCGAAGCCTAACAAGATGCCGTCGGGACGTTCTTTTTCGATGACTTTCTCAACGTATTCAGGAGTAACGGGTAAAAGGTAAACTTTGCCTGACAGGCGCGGGTCAGTCTGGATAGTCGCGATGTTTGGGTTAACCAAAACGGTTTCTATGCCCTCTTCCTTCAAAGCCTTGAGGCATTGGCTGCCTGAATAGTCAAATTCGGCTGCTTCACCGATCTTTATGGCGCCGCTGCCGAGAACCAGCACCTTCTTTATCCAGTCGAACTTTGGCATCTATGGAGCCTCCATTGTTTTTGCGAATTTGTCAAACAACATTTCGGTGTCGTATGGTCCCGGCGAGGCTTCTGGGTGCCATTGCACTGCAAAGACAGGTTTGGTTTTGTGCTTGATACCTTCTGAGGTTTTGTCGTTAGCGTTAAGGAACCATGGCTCCAACGGAGTTTTCTTTAGAGAATCGACGTCTACGGCGTAACCGTGATTTTGCGTAGTTATGTAACAGCGTTGACTGTTCAGGTCCAAGGCTGGCTGGTTTTGGGCTCGGTGACCAAATTTTAACTTGTAAGTGTCTCCGCCTAACGCCAAGGCTAATATTTGGGCTCCAAGGCAGATGCCCATGAACGGAACTTTATCAACAACTTCGCGGACGCACTCGATGGTTTTCTCACATTTCTTCGGGTCGCCTGGACCATTGCTTAAAAAGACGCCGTCAGGGTTGTAAGCCAAGACTTCGCTGGCTGAAGCGTCATAGGGCACGCGAACAACGTTTATGCCCCGTTTAAGCAAATTGCGGATAATGCTGTTTTTTACTCCGCAGTCGATTAAGACCACGGTTTTTTTGCCGTCAGCATTGTACTTGACGGGTTGTTTCACGGACACTTCCTTAACCAAATCTGTCAAGTTAGGGTCAGCAATGTTTTTGCCACTCTTTAAAACCGCTTCCAAATCAGGCTCTTCACCTGCATCGAAAACCTGCAGAACCCCAAGCATTACGCCGTGAGTTCTCAGCTTCTTTGTGAGGCGCCGTGTGTCGACGCCGTATATTCCTGGAACGCCTTCGTCAAGCAGCCACTTGTCCAAGGTTCTTGTTGACGCCCAATGGAACGGTTCAAGACATAACTCGTGAATAACTAAGCCTTGCACTTGAATGTGGTCTGACTCGAAGTAAAGAGGTAAACCCAGATTCAACTCGTTTGATGGAACGCCATAGTTGCCTATAAGCGGATAAGTTAAGGTTAAAACTTGCCCCTTGTATGACGGGTCAGTAAGCGCTTCTGGATAGCCAACCATCTGAGTTGAAAAAACCACTTCACCTGAAATTTTCCCTGTCGCACCAAAACCATTGCCGAGAAATGACGTTCCGTCCTCAAGAACTAGAATCGCTTTTTTGCTTTTTGCGGACGTGCTATGTTGTGGGACCAAAGCCCTATTCAACCTATAAGTTTGGATTTTTAAATCTTACGTTTTCAGTCACGGGCAACTCTGAAGTGGCGTAGGATTCAACGACCTCTTTGAGTTTCCTTTGTGCATCTTCAAGGTTGTTTTTAAGCTTAACTATGGTACTTTTCGCATCCGCCATGTTTTTACTGCATGTTTTGATGGCTCTTTCAACCTCGACGGGTGAAGGACCACCCAGCACTTTATATGTTTCGACAAGTTTGCGCGGATTCGCGCAATCCACTATGTCGCCTATTTTAACCGATAATTTTACGCCTGCAGCTTCCTGAGCTACCTTCTGCAACAGCTCTGGCGTCGCATCCAGCAAGGTTTGGTGGGAATCGACCAAGGACTTCACGAGAGCGCCGACTATTTTATGTGAGGTTCTGAAAGCAACTTTATGCTTTCGCACAAGCATGTTAGCAAGCTCAGTTGCGCCGACGAAACCTGCCGCCGCCTTGCTTTCAACGTTTGACGAGACCTTCAGGTTGGGGATAAGAGCGGCAAATATGCCAAGAGAACTGGACAGATCGTCGATTGAAGCCCAAAGCTTTGGTGTCACTTCTTGAAAATCAAGATTGTACACTGTTGGCAGGCTTTTTATCGCGGCTGCTGAAGCTACAAAGTTGCCGAGCACGTAGCTGGCTCTTGCGCGGATTACTTCGAGCGCCTCGGGATTCTTTTTTTGCGGCATGATGCTGCTCGTTGACGCGAAATCGTCGGGCAACTCAACGGTGCCGAATTCTTGTGAACTCCAAATGATCAAGTCCTCAGCCAAACGGCTCAAGTTCACCGCTAGCAACGTGAGTGCAGATTGGGTTTCCAGGATGAAGTCTCGGCTGCCGACCGCGTCAATCGAGTTCGCCAACACTGAATTGAAGCCTAAGAGCTCAGCTGTTCTCTCGCGGTTTATGGGAAAACTTGTTGTTGCCAATGCGCCAGCGCCGAGAGGGCTCTGGTTAACCCGTTCATAAGCACCCAGTAGCCGAGCCAAGTCGCGTTCTAAAGCTTGAGCGTACGATAACAGATAATGGGCGAACGTTACTGGCTGCGCTGCCTGGAGGTGCGTGTACTCCAAAATGACTGTGTCGAGATTTTTGGAGGCGGTTTCCAGAAGGCTTTTCTCCATCTGGAGCGCCTGAAGCATCAGCGCGACAAGTTCGGTTCGAAGTTGCATCCGTATGGCTGTCGTGACCTGGTCGTTTCTGCTTTTTGCTATGTGAAGGTTGCCGCCGACTTCAGGTCCTGTTTCGCTGAGGACGGCTTCTTCAACTGCCATGTGAACGTCTTCAGCCTCAGGGTCAAGAGGGACGCCTTCCAGTTTTTGGAGGGCTCTTAGGATTTTTGCTCCGTCTTTCTGCTGAATTATTTTCTGTTCAATAAGCATCGCAACGTGGGCTTTGTTGATGTCGACGACACTTGAGGCTAAGCGTTCATCATCCTTTCGAGAAGAAGTAAACTTGGCTACGTCTTCACGCACAGACGAAAGCCGCCCGCCATGCAGTATCTTCGACACGAACTTTATCCTCCGTTTTCAGCGCCTTGTTTAGGTTTTCTTTGTTTTTTCAGCCGGTTTTTGACCTGTCTTTTTTAAGGCGTTGTACATTCTCGTTTGAAGTCCCCAGAGTTCAATGAAGCCTTTGGAGTAGGACTGGTTGAACGTTGTTTTTATGTTGTAATTAGCCAAGTTCTTGTCGTAAAGCGACATCGCCGATGAGCGTCCAATAACCTGCATGCCGCCTTTGTACAGCTTAAGTTTGACTTCCCCAGTCACGTTTTCCTGAGACTTGTTGATGAAAGCGTCAAGATCGTCTTTAAGAGGATCAACCCACAAGCCAGCGTAGGCTAAAAACACCCATTCCGCGTCAATCTGCTGCTTGAAGAGAACTTGGTGGCGGGTCATAACCATTTTTTCAAGGTCTTTGTGAGCCTCCAAAATCACAGTTGCGGCTGGACACTCATAGACTTCTCTTGATTTTATGCCCACCAGGCGGTCTTCAATGTGGTCTATGCGGCCGACGCCGTTTCTGCCAGCGATTTTATTCATCGCTTCGACCAGTCCAAGAGGCTTCATGTTTTCGCCATTAACCGCCACTGGCACTCCAGCCTCGAACTTTAAGGTGACAAGTTCAGGCTTCTTCGGCGCCTTTTCGGGTGAAACCGTCCATTCGTAAGCGTCTTCAGGCGGCTCTTGACTTGCATCCTCCAGCAAACCGCATTCGATTGCTCTTCCCCACACGCTTGCATCTATGCTGTATTTTTTGGCTGCGTTGGAGACGGGTATGCCTTTGGTTTTTGCGTAAGCGATTTCTTCTTCCCGGGTCATTCCCCACTCCCGTACTGGCGCGATGATTTTTTTGTCAGGTGCTAAGGAGCCGAGTGTAACGTCGAAGCGGACTTGATCGTTTCCTCTTCCCGTGCAGCCGTGTGCAAGGGCTGTTGCGCCTTCCTTTTCGGCTACTTCAACCATCTTGGATGCTATGAGCGGTCGCGACAGGCTCGTGCTTATGGGGTACTTTCCCTCATAAAGAGCATTGGCTTTTATAGCTGGGAAAATGTAGTTTTCTGCAAACTCGTCTTTTGCGTCTATCGAAAAATGCTTCAGGACGCCGAGTTTCTTGGCTTTTTCCTCAGCGGCTTTGAGGTCTTCTTGCTGTCCGACATCAACGGTTACGGTTATTACTTGCGCGTTGTATTTTTCTTGGAGATACTTGATCAGGACAGACGTGTCTAACCCGCCTGAGTACGCTAATACTATTTTTTCACTTATCTTTCGAGCCCCCATTTTTTAGCTTAAACTATTTCCCTAACCTCGAACCCTGTCTTCTTAAACCTTGCGACTTTTTTGTCACTTAACAAAACTTAAATGTTCCATTTGATACACTTTGCAGTAACATGAGTGTAGCTAAAAACGTCAGAAATTACCTGCGAAACAAACCTTACCTACTTGAGGCGCTGGAAAAAGGCATCGTGAACCTAAGCGAGCTGGCGCGGCAAATACAGAAAGAACTGAAAGCCAACGATCCAAGCGCCATAAAGGCCGCCTTGCGCCGCTACTCGGAGGAACTACAGAAACACAAACAGAAAAGAGAAGAAAAAGTGCTTCACCTGCTTAAGCGTAGCAGCATAGCCGTTTACGACCGAAAATCAGTAATGATAACAGGAAAAGAATTTAACCAAAAAACCGGCTTGAAAGTGGATTTGCTCGACAAGTTCGTTTATTTGCTTGACAGAAACGATTTGCCTGAACGCATAAATGCCCTTGTGAAGCACGATAACTGCACAATGATCGTTGTTCATTCGCCTGAAGAGCTAGAGGCAACGCCGGGAGTTGTCGCCTTCATAGCTACACTCTTAGCTGAGCAAAGTGTGAACATAGTTGAGTTCATTTCCTGCTGGACTGAAACCATCATCGTCATCGAGAAAAAAGACAGCCTGAAAGTCTATGAGACTCTGTCTAATCTGGTGGGTTAAACGGGGCGATGCAAGCAGCAAAATTAATAATGCCTCAGACGATAGTTCAGCTACAGCCTTCGCTTCATCGTCCAAATGGGGCATTCACTTGAAGGAGACTCGAAAACATGGTACATCAAGAATGCATAAACTGCAAGGAACGGTACGACATTAACGATGTGGTTTACTTCTGCAGGAAATGCGGAGACATCCTTGAAATAAAATTCGATTTCAAAGAGTTAGCGCAAACCCTACAAAGGAGCGACTGGAAAACAAGGCCCCTGTCAGTTTGGCGATACCGCGACTTCATGCCTTTCCACGAAGCCACACGCATCGTAACTCTTAACGAAGGCGGCACTGGACTGCACCGTTCCCAACGTTTAGGAGACGAAGTGGGCTTAAAAGAAGTGTACGTTAAAAACGAGGGAGAGAACCCGACAGGCAGCTTCAAAGACCGCGGCATGACCGTCGGCGTCACAAAAGCCCTTGAACTGGGAGCAAGGCACGTTATTTGCGCTTCAACAGGCAACACCAGCGCAAGTTTAGCAGCTTACGCTGCCAGAGCGGGATTAAAATGCACCGTTCTCATTCCGTCGGGCAAGATTGCTTATGGCAAGCTGGCGCAAGCCATGATTCACGGTGCCAAAGTCCTGCAGGTCAGAGGCAACTTTGACCAAGCATTGGAATTCGTGCTTAAACTTGCTGAAAAGCACAAAAACATCTACCTTCTTAACTCGATTAACCCGTTCCGCATTGAAGGCCAAAAATCGTTGGGCTTCGAAATCTGCGAGCAACTAAACAACGAAGCTCCAGACAGAATCATCATACCCGTCGGCAACGCCGGCAACATAAGCGCCGTGTGGAAAGGCTTAACTGAATTCCACAAACTCGGCTACATAAGAAACCTGCCTAAAATGACAGGTATACAAGCAGTCGGCTCAGCACCCATAGCTCAAGCAATCAAAACCAACAGCGACAAAATCATCCCCGTTGAACACCCCGAAACAATCGCCACCGCCATACGCATCGGCGCCCCAGTAAGCTGGAAAAAAGCCGTAAACGCCATCCGCGAATCCCACGGCACCGCTGAAACCGTCACCGACGAGGAAATCTTGGATGCACAGAAAATGCTGGCGAGAATTGAAGGCATCTTTGTGGAGCCTGCTAGCGCGTCATCCATCGCGGGATTAAAGAAACTGGTTAAGAACGGCGTCATAGGCAAGGACGAGCGGGTTGTCTGCATAACCACGGGGCACGGGTTAAAAGATCCCGACACCGCAATCAAGCAATGCGAAAAACCAATAGAAGTCGACGCTGACATGCTAGCTATCGAAAATGCTCTGGGAATAAGACAAGAAAAAGTTATTCTTGCAAGGTGAAAACAAAATTGAGGATAATCTTAGTTGGCTTCGGAGTAGTTGGAAAAAGCGTTACAACCATTCTAGCGAAAAGATACGCAGAGAAGGTTAAGGATTACGGGTTTAACCCTAAAATCGTCGCCATAGCTGACATAGACGGCGCGGTTATAAACCCGAAAGGTCTAAGCCCCGAAAAACTTGACGAAATAAGACAAAAGGGATTTCCTATATCCAAAGACCCCGAGTTTGGTCACCCAGGAATGTCAGTGTTAGATGTTATCGACTCAGTCGAAGCAGAAGTAGTTGTCGAAGTGACTCCCGTTAACATCAAAAACGCTGAACCAGCCATCTCGCACATCACTAAAGCCTTCAAAACAGGAAAACATGTCGTCACAACTAACAAAGGGCCATTAGCCTTAGCAATGCCAGCCCTCACAGAACTAGCTGAATACAATAATGTTTACCTTCGATTCAGCGGAACCGTCGGCGGTGGAACACCCGTCCTTGAGTTTGCCAAGCGATGCTTGGCAGGAGACAAAATCTTAGCCATACGAGGCATACTAAACGGGACAACTAACTACATATTGACTGAAATGGCTCAGAACCGCTTGACCTTCCAAGAAGCGCTGACAAATGCGCAGAAGCTCGGTTACGCCGAGCGAGAACCGTCCATGGATGTTGACGGGTTCGACGCCGCCTGCAAAGTAGTCATTCTGGCGAACTGGATATTGAACAAGAAAATAACGTTAAAAGACGTTGATATTACGGGCATCCGCGAGGTTTCTTTGCAAGCGCTTGATGAAGCTTCAAAGAGGGGAAACACAATCAAGCTCATAGGGTCAATAGACGGCGACGGAGCAGTGGTCAAACCCATGGAGATAGCGAAAAACAGCCCCTTGTGCGTCAGCGGAGTCCTAAATGCGGTAACTTTCTACACTGAATATGCGGGTGAGGAAACTATTATCGGTAAGGGCGCAGGTGGAATGGAAACTGCCAGTGCAGTTTTAAGAGACCTCTTAGATATAAGACATAAGTTAGCAGACCGAATGCTATATGAAAGCTCGGAGTCTTGAAAATGAAAATAGTCATGAAGTTCGGCGGCAGCAGTGTAGCCACAGGAGAAAACATACGCCACGTAGGCGAGATAGTGACTCAAAACGCCAAGAACAATTGCAGAATCACTGTAGTTGTGTCAGCGTTAGCAGGAGTGACTAACAGCCTAATTGAAGTGGCTGAACAAGCAAAGAGAAGCGACGAAAAACATGTTGAAGCCTTCACCAAGGAACTTTTAGAGAAGCACCTATCGGTAATCGAATCAGCTATAATTAGCAAGCCGATCCAGAAAGAAGTAACCCAGATCACGGAGAAAACCATCGCTGAACTGGAAAAAGTGTTAACAGGTATATGCTACGTTGGCGAGCTGACGCCAAAATCAAAAGATTACGTCTTATCGTTCGGCGAGCGGCTGTCAGCGCCCATTGTTTGGGGAGCCCTAAAAGATCGCAAGCTGGAAACACAATGCTTCACAGGCAAAGAAGCAGGCATCGTAACAGACTCAAACTTCGGCGAAGCTGATCCCCTCATGAACTTTACCACACACCTAATCCGAGAAAGGCTAAGTCCACTGCTAGAAAAAGGCGTCATCCCAGTTGTTACAGGTTACATAGCCGCGGATCAAAACGGAGTTGTGACAACGGTTGGAAGGGGCGGGTCAGATTACACCGCAACAATTTTGGGCGTTGCATTAGGCGTTGACGAAGTCTGGATATGGACGGACGTAGACGGCATAATGACCACTGACCCAAAAATAGTTCCCGCCGCCAAAATGCTACCGCAACTGAGCTATCAAGAAGCTGCGGAAATGGCGATTTTCGGCGCAAAAGCCATGCACCCACGAGCTCTGGAACCCGTAATTAAGGAAAACGTGCCAGTGAGGATACGCAGCGTTTTTCACCCAGAAAACCAAGGCACGTTGATTACTGGAGAACCCGACGCGAACGCAAAAGAAGTCGTTAAAGCCGTAGCAATGATAAAGGATGTTGCCATGCTAAACGTCAGCGGCGCCGGAATGGTAGGTGCTCCTGGAAGCTACGCGAAAGTCTTTGATGTACTGGGAAAAAACAACATTAACGTGATGATGATATCCACCGCCGCCTCAGAAGCCAACATATCAATGGTTATCCGAAGAGGGCTCTTGGGCAGAGCAATAAGCAACCTTGAAATCGCCTTGCTCGACAGAGGCGGCTTAGTAAGCGACATCTCATCGGAAGACGACGTCGCGGTCATCGCGGTTGTTGGCGCCAACATGAAGGGCACCTTGGGCGTAGCCTCAAAAATATTCACAACCGTTGCGAAGAAAGGCATAAACATCCGCATGATCGCGCAAGGCTCGTCGGAGCTGAACATTTCTTTTGTCGTCAAAGAAAAAGACGGAGAAGCAGTAGTCCGAGCAATCCACGAAGCATTCAACCTTGACAAAATATAGGGATTTCGGGGCTTGGAAAAGCCTCGAGCTTTTTGTTTTACTGCTGATATGGCGCTGTGTTCTGCGTCCAGCGGTCTCGCCGATATTTGCGTCTTGCCCGCCAGAATAGCATTCGAGCCACAAACATCACGATTAAAACAACCAGCAGGATGAGGAGGATTTCGCCTGGAAAGTACCCCGCTCCGTGGTAAACGTAGAGGTAAAACAGCAGAAGACCGATGACGATGATGCCGATCGGCAGCATGAGTAAAATTCCGCCGTAACGCATCCAGCCTGGAGCACCGCCTTGCCTACCATAGCCGCCGCTTCCGCCAGCCATGTTAGCGCGTTGTTCCTGGATTTGTTTAAGCCGCTCTTCGTTGAGGTAGTATTTGCCGTTTACTTCCACAATAATGCCCGATTGTCCGAGTCTTCGCTGCATTGCTTGTTCAAATCGAGGCGGCAAACCCAGTTCTTGGATTGTCATTGCTTTTTCGGGGGCTGTGGCTCCTTTTTCCCTGAACTTCTGAATTATTTCTTGCAGTCGTCTGCGTCTTTGGTCTTGGTTGTTGAACATTTAGGTTTCCTCCATGGCGTGTTTTTCAGGCTTTTCTTCCGTTGCAGTGTCGAGTCCCTGCATTATTTTTTCTGCAAGTTCTCTCATCGCGTCGGCTTTAACCATGGTGATGCCTCGGCGGTTTCTGCCTGTCATGACGAAGAGCATGTCGCCTGGTTTGATGTCTAGTTCTTTGCGGGCGTCGGCTGGGATGACTACTTGTCCTCTTTCGCCGACTTTTACGGTTCCGTACAGTCGCCCTTCATGTTTTGTTTCAGTCATAAACAGCACACTTTTCCTACATTTCATACATGGCGTTTTGTATTTAAGAATTACGCCGCTGACGCCTCGGCTCTAAGTTTAGTGTTGGGGGTTTGGCTTTTTTGTGGTCTGTGTTTTGGGTTGTTTTTTTGGTTTGGTGTTTGAGGCGTTGGCGGGTTGCGACCCGTAGCGACCCTGCCCGACTCGTAGCGACCCTAAACGACCCATTTCGTCCCTAATTGACCCAGCCCGTCCTTTCCCCACCCGCGCGTTTGCCGTGCGAGTAACTCTGATTGTACACACGTTAAGGTCTGTACAACAGCAAAAATTAGGGTTTGACGTTTTGTTACACGCTACCGACAGGGTTTTTTGGAAAAAACCTTTTAAAGTTTTCTATGGATCGATACTGTTAAGTTATTTGACCCAACATGCTAAAACCTGATTTAAAAAAAACCTCGGGGTTAAGAAAGGTTAGCGCTGTGTTTCTTTGTAAATCTGTTGAGCTGCTTTATCCCACCACTTTGGGTAATCTTCTGGCATGTCCTCGCCACCATATATTTTTTTCAAAGTCAAAACCTTTGTAAGCGTAGAACTCGCAGTTTCACTCCCTTCTTCGGTAGTTCTCAAAAGAAACACTAGCCTTCCAATTCTAATTTGCATTCCTTCGAGCCGCTGGGGGTCAAGGTCTGAACCGCAGAAGGGACATTCTTTCTCGTCTTTTATTTTGCCAGATTGAACGGATTCGTGTATTAGCTCAAAAAATTGCTTTGAATTAGTCTTTGTGCTCAATTTATCGCCTCACTCTTTTATGAGTTCCATTGCTATGATGTTCCAAGGAATCGTTTTAATTTCAAAGTTTTCCTCTTTGTAAGTTATGCTCATCAATTCTAAAGTCTCTGTTTTAGTTCCGCCTTTCAAGTATTCCTTTACCTTTTTGACTGATGGTGATAACTCATTGAAGACCATCATCGAATTTGCTTTTGCCTCTTTGTTCAAAAGGACATAAAATGTACTGTCCTTAACTTGAAACTCCATTTTTATTTTTCATCCTCCGTTTTGTCTTCTAATTCTAACATTTTCCTTCTTTTTTCTATATAATCTAATTCTTGTCTAATATTTAGACCATCAAAGGTTAAACCGAAATCCTGTCCATCTCGAAGGCGAGTTATCGCTCTGTTTAATGCCTCTCGAAGAACATCATGGTCATAGGATTCAAATTGTCTAAAACTAGGTTCAACCCATTCGCCGCTATGATGCGACTTAGGTAAAACGAAATAAAATCCATCCTTATGTAATTTTCCAATTGCATATTGCCAACTGTTTTCGTCTCTTACGGTTGTAGGAATATGTACGTAACTCAGAAAACGTTTTGAATCGTTCGAATATGCTCTTATTGTTTGATATACGTTATAATATTCCGTATCAAAATCATTTGCAAGGTCTCTTATTCTAAAACTTTGTATGTTCGGAGGATGTTTACGCAAATAAATGGTAAGTAGGTAATAATACCTACTACATCTCCTAGTTGTGCGCAGATTTTTTGGTACATTTTCCCAAGGACAATTCCTATAGACATCATAGGGAGTTTTTGGCAATTAAGCACTCACGTGTCTAACACTTTCACATTTCCCAACTTTCTTAACAGTTCACCAATTCTGTTTTGAAGGCGGGTTAATAGTGTTAGCATCTCTTCCTTTTGCTTCGCATTTAACTCATTTAAAGCGTCAGGGTTTATACTGAGCAACTCATTAGAAGGGTTTCTGACCTTATCAATTAACCATTGACCCTGAACAACAAACTGCCTTTCAACAAAAGCTTCTTTCCCTTCTTCCCGTGAACGCTTAATATCATGAACTCTTGCAGTTACTTCATCTTCTGTCAGACGAAGTTGAACTGCTTCTTTAAGAACTTCTTCTTGGTCCTCTTTTGAAGGTAATTTTTCGACAATTGTCTCTGCCATTTTCGGCGTAATATGAGACTTTGGTTTCAGCAATTCTCTCTTAACCGATTCTGAAGCTTTCTTAACAACTTTAGAAACTACATAAACATCTCGTGCTTTTATTTCGTCAGCATCCACTTTTTCAATAATTCGTCTCCTAACCGCTGGTTCAAGTCCCTTAGATTCTTTAATAACATATGTAGATGCTGATGCCACCGCGGTGGCATCTTTTTCTTTATGTCTAAAATCCCAAGCCTCAAGGTCATTATCTACTCTGTCAACCGTTGTTCCTAAAAGCTGAGCAAAGTTTGCTTTCTGCTCCACACCTAACGTCTTTCTCTTTTCCCATAAATCGTGGACTGCATTTTCTCTTTCTCTGTCGCTCAAGTCTAGTCTATGCAAATTCTCAACTAATGATTCAAGTAAGATCCTATTTTCCACGACATCTTTGACCACGGCAGGAATTGTTTTTACGTTTGCCATTCGTGTGGCTCGCCAACGCCTTTCCCCCGCAATTATCTCATAATTGGCTCCATGTTTTCGGACAACAATGGGCTGGATAATTCCGCCATGTTTAATGGACTCAGAAAGTTCTTGAAGGGATTCCTTTTCAAATTGTTCTCTCGGCTGGAATGGGTTTGGGCGGATTTGGTCAACATCAATATACTCTAATTTCATTCGATTTTCCGTCATTTTTATTTTCTCCAATGATTACTCAATAAGAGTTTGGTGCCTTTAATTTTTGCGTTTAGTCGTTAACTTCTTTGGAAGTAAGTATTATATAAAATCTAGCAAAGGTGAAAGTGTTTTTTGGTATCCTCAGGATATACTAAAAGCATACACTGTGGTATACATTAGGATACCTGAGGAATACCAAATGAACTGTAAATACTGCCAAAGCGAAAACGTCACAAAGAAAGGCTTTGTAAAAGGCAAGCAACTTTACAAGTGCAAAGAATGCGGGAAACGCTTCTTTGAGAACGGCAAGTTCGCCAAGATGAGAACTGACAAGCGCATAATTGTGGCAGCCTTAAACTTCTATTATGATGGCTTAAGCCTAAGGAAAGCAGAACGGAACATACAGCAAATCTTTGGCGAAACAGTAACTCAAGTTACAATTCTGAATTGGATAAAGAAATACTTAGCACTTGTTAAGGAATTTGTCACCGCTCAAGTTCCACAACTCTCAGGCATGTGGCATGAAGACGAAACCATGTTAGGCGTAGAAGGTCGTAATATATGGTTCTGAGAAATGATAGACGAAGACACAAAATTCATGGTTGCTTCTCACATTTCAAACACAAGAACCTTCGAGAATACAGTTGCAATCTTCAAGAAAGGATTCCAGCAAAGCAAGGTGAAGCCGAGAGCCGTCTTTGTGGATGGATGCAACGCTTACCAAGCAGCATTCAATAATGTATTCTACACCATGCGAAAAGACACACGTCCCGAATTAGTTCAAAGAGTTGGCATAAGAGCAAGAGAGACAAACAATGTAGTTGAGCGTCTGCATGGTACACTCAAAGACAGAACACGGTGTATGAGGGGCTTACACAGCTATGAATCAACAAAACTCTTACTCGAAGGTTGGAGTGTCCACTACAACTGCGTTAGACCTCACCAAACACTAGGCGGTGAGACACCAGCGCAGGCAGCAAGAATGGAAATCCCCAATACTTGGAAAGGCTTGATTGACGAAGCAACAAAGCATGAAGCCCAACTCTTAGCCAACGCAACCAAAGCCAACCCACAAACAAACGCTCAAGAAATCGAGGCGAAAGCACAATGAAAAAAGTACTAGTGCTTTACCCGAAGGAATAGTTAACCTGTTAGACGATGAACTAGCGGGAAAACTTTGACGGCAGAAGCGACACATTAAGAACTATAATCATGAATTGGCTAGGAGAAAAGGGCTATTTGACAAAGATAGGTGAGCCATGTGAATAAAACTAAGAAAGAGCTTGAAGAAGAGGTTGATTTACTCAGCACAATGCTTGAAAGCCTAGTTGAACTATTAGAAAGAAAGGCATATTGACGCAAGCCGAATGGGAGAAAAGAATCAAAGAACGAGTAAAAGTTTGAAATCGCTAAGATACCCTAATGTTATGAGCTATAGATTCTAGCTTTTTCATTGAGACAGTATCGACCCCTTCTTTAGTCTGTAAATACTTCTTGACTTTTTCGTCTCCAATAATCCCTCTCACTTTATATGTTTCTTTAAGTTGCTCAAGCCTATTGTGTTCCTTCAGAGTGTAATAGGTCAAATTCTTTCCAATAGCTTGACTTGCAGCCGAGTACGTTGGGTAAACATCATAGGCATAATCTTCTCTAGAGAAAACTTTAGCTCGTGATGAACCTCCTCCAAATCTAGGCTTAGAAGTTAGCCCCAGAACATCTACATAAGCAAAAATTGAGAGAAAATCATCTGACCTTATAGCATGCTGTTCATATTGTGGGTTTCCAACATTGAATGCAAAAATAACTGTTTCGTTTAGTGGTTTTTCATTGTTGATTTCGGTTAGAATGAGCCGAAAATCACCTTCATTAAGAATGATGTCTTTAAAATTTGCATCTATGGCAAAAGCCTGAATCTCCTGTTCTATGTAGAAATCGATGATTGGTCTAACAAATTTTGGAGGAATAAGAGGTATTGTTCCTACTAATTCTTTTCCATTTCTGAATTTGTTAGTGTCAATTATTGTTCTCATCATTTTAAGGTAGTCATCTATTTTCCGAATGGAGTAAACTGGAGTTTTGCGAGTGGGAATTATTTCTTGTAACAAAGCGGCTCTGACAGTAGGTAGAACCATAACGTCTTTGCTCGAACTGTATAGAGCATTAGCCAAGAGCCTAGTAGTTCTTTCGTCTGGAACTCTGTCAAAAGTCAAATTAAATAAAGTAAGATTTAGTCTGTCAGTGAATTGTTCCCTTTTGATTTCGTACGCAAAAGGCGTAATTCCGCGAGTCTCTAGCTCATTTATGGATTTTTTTGTAATTGGTCTAGAAACTTCATTGATTTTGAGAGGGTTCAATCCTTCAGTTGTCTTAGGTCTTCTTTGGGAAACAACAGGTGTTTCGAAAGAAAAATCACCATTTTGAGCCGATATCTGCTTTTTTACAGATCCCAGTTCATCATCTCTCTCCAATTCGCGGATTTTTAGTATTTGACCCATAAGTTATTTATATAGAATAACAGAATTTAAAGCATGTCATATATTCTTGATTACAACCTTGAAGAACCATCGAGAAAATGGTCGGTTCTTGTTTTGTCCATAGACGACAGGTTACACGACAAGGCTATGGACACAATGCACATTCAGAAAGTAATCAGGTATTTTGAGTACCTAAGAGAGACTCACGAAGTTGCTTATTCGGACTTCAAATACGGAGCAGTTTCCGATGAGTTGCAGCAAAACTTGGATACTCTCGTTGAATCAGGTCTACTCGATCAAGAAGGAGATTACTATTGCCTAACATTAGAAGGCGAGGAAGCTGTTAAAGAAATAAGAAAAACTGTTGATCATGATCAACTCAGATTGTTAAATTTTGCAAAACAACAGCTTAATGATTTGCCACTTGATGAATTGATGTATTTTCTCTACAAACTCATACCTTCTACACAAAAGAACTCAACAGAATACCCGCGACTGGAACGAAGGCGAAATCAACTAGTCTGTAGCCTATTTCGTAAAGGACGTATAAACTCCACAATGGCAGCAAAATGGCTTGGTATCAGCGAGATAGAATTTCTTGACTCACTATCCAGCTAAAGCAAAATATGTCTTTGATACTTCACCAGCCGTAATGCTCTTAGAAAAGTGCCAACTAAGAAAACAATTGTTACGCTTTGGCGAAAACAACGCTTTAGTCGCTCCTTATCGAGTCTCAGAAGAATATGCTGTGGGAGACAGCGAAACAACAAAGCCAAATCTTGTTTTGTTTAGAGAAGTTTTTTCTCCTGTTTTTGTCGAAGAAAACCGAGAGTTGCTAAGATATTTCCACTTCGATAATAGCTCAGGAGAATACTGGGTTATCGCGTATGCTCTCGGTCATCCAGATTTCATATGTGTTATTGATGAATATTTTGGAAGAACCATAAGCGGCTATTTTAATGCTAAACTCACGGGAACAATAGGTATTCTGAAAAGAATGAAAGCAGAAAATTGTTTGACACTGGAAGATTTAGATTGTATAAAAAACACAATTAAGAAAAGCCGATTCTACCTTTCAAAAGACTTGCTCAGAGAATTGGATCAAATAACTTAACAATATCGTCACCACAAAAGACTTAACAGTATCCTATGGATCAATTTGCCGTCAATCAGCAACTCGACTCATGCTTTTCCCGCGCGCGCTTTTCAACTGTGACTCCGCTGGCTTCAGGCGATAGGTTCTTGGACCAAAAACAGCCTGACCATATCGGGTACGCTGGATCGCCACGCTCAAACTCAACCCAAACATTGGTTCCGATTGCAGGGATGGGGAAAAACCCAATCCCTTCCGCAGAATAGGGAAGGCATGGAAGAGCCCAACTAGAAGTAAGCGTGTCACCGAAAACCTCAGGTACAATGGCGCGAATGCGACATATCATTAATGGATCCTGATTGTCAACAACCACGCCTCTGTATTTTCCAAAAAACTTCTTGCTTGAACTCAAAATGCTCATCTTCTTAATTCACAAATATTATGCCCTTGATCGTTTTAAAGTGTTACTTGATCCGAATTGAGCCTTAGGGCACGCACGCAGATGTTACCGACAGCGCCCGTGCTTGAAACCGTCGTTCAGACCTTAAGCATGGTTTTCTTCAATTCAGTCGATTGCTTAGGTCAGTTCAGCTGTTCCATCCTGCTGTGTTTTTAACGGTTGCATGTGTTTTTGGAGAAAACCAAAGTTTTGTGCACGGAAAAGGTGGCTGCTGCATTTGCAGTCTGAGCAGCCGAACCCCGCGATTGGCTGGGCGTTTGCCCCTAGCAAGCTGGCGATTTCGCACTCTTTAGCTTTAAGACCAGCACTGCAGAAGACCGCTATTACATTTGCTGCTTCGCTGCCTAGAAAGTAGTCGATGTGCCAGAACAACCGTTTCTCTTTCTTCGATGCCTTGCCACCCGAAGCTCCAAGTTGCTTTGAGCTGAGCCAACATAAGCGTATAAACCCTCAGCGAAGGCTATCTCTCCTAAGGCGCCGATTTTGATGAGGACAGCTTTGTTGATTCGGATGATCAGTACATAGACGCCTTTCAACTGCTTCGCCGCAGAGAAAAAACAGTTTTTAAGGCTTTAATGTTTTTCTTCTTTTAGCCCGAGCTGTTGAAGCATCAGCTCAGTGCTGTTGGTTGGTGGAAGGCATGTTTGGTTTCGGCACACGTAAGCAGTGGCGTTGCCTTCGATTTGCTGGTAACCCAAGCCAGCCTTGTCGGGAAGCTTAAGCGCGGTTATCGTGGTTGGCAGGTAATGTTGCCTAAGCGCCTTGAGCATTTCTTGAGTGTCCTTTGCGTTTAGTTCGCCGACTACCGTGACGCTGTAGAATGGGCCAAGCTGAAAGTCAACTGCTGAAAGAAAGAATGTGAAGGCGTCGGGTGCTCCTTCGACTTCTTCCGCGAAGGTTTTAGTCATCTGGGTTGCCATCTGCTCATACGTGGGCTGGTCCGTTAATCGGCTGAGCCACAGCAGGTCATGCAGCGCCACCGAGTTTCCCGATGGAGTTGCGCCGTCATAGAGCTGTTTGATTTTCGGCATTCCATGCTGATTGCCTTGTGTCTGGTAGAATCCGCCGTTTTGCTGGTCCCAAAACTTGCTCACCATGTTTTTTGTCAGGTCGGCGGCGGCTTGAAGGTACACGTCGTTGAACGTTGCCTCGTACAGCTGTATGAGCCCATACACAGTGCAGGCATAGTCGTCTAGAAACCCCTCTACAGCCACCTCGCCTTTCGCGTAACGATGATACAACACATCACCTTTCCGCATATTGTTTAACATAAAGTCTGCTGTCTTGGACGCTGCCTCAAGATACTCTGCGCTGCCGAAAACGACGCCAGCTCTGGCTAAAGCCGCAATCATTAAGCCGTTCCAGTCGGCTAAGACCTTGTCATCTATCGCTGGAGCGACACGCTTTTGTCTGGCTTTAAAAAGGGCGTTTCGGATTTTTCCCATCTGCATGATTAATTCATCGACGCTTAAGCCCTTGTACGCGGCAAGGTCTTCAAGGGGTTCTGCTATGTGCAGAATGTTTTTGCCGTTTGTATGCCTTGTTTCGCTAATGTAGTTGCCTTCGGGTTTCAAGCCGTAGAGGTGAACTGCCAACTCTGCATCCGCAGGAGATAAAACATCGAGTACTTCGTCGACGGTCCAGATGTAAAACTTGCCTTCTTCCCCCTCCGAGTCAGCGTCTTGAGCCGAATAAAACCCGCCTCCGTCTCCTGCAGACAGGTCGCGAAGGACGTACTCCAAAGTCTCTTTTGCCGAAATCTTGAACTTGGGGGAACCCGTCGCCTGATACGCCTCAACATACGCCAGCGTCAGCAACGCCTGGTCGTAAAGCATCTTTTCAAAATGAGGAACCAGCCATTCCGGGTCAGTGCTGTACCTGTGAAAACCAAAACCGAGTTGGTCAAAAATTCCGCCCAAACGCATCTGGCGCAGAGTATTTTCAGCCATAGAAAGCGCGGTTTTTTCCCCAGTGTGTGCATAGCGGCGCAGAAGATACAGGAGCTTGTGCGGCGTGGGAAACTTCGGCGCAAACCCGAACCCGCCGTTTTCCTTGTCGTAATCCAGCTTAAGGCGGTCAAATCCGTCCTGCAAGACCTCAGCGTTGAGTTGGTTTTGGGGCGCTCGTTTCTCGACGGCTTCTATGCGCGCTTTGATATCTGCACCGACCATTTCCATTTGGGAACGCTGCATTTTCCATATTTGCGTGACCTGCGGCACAAGGTCAAACATGCCGATTATGCCTGGTCGACTGTGTTTAGGTATATAGCTTTGGGCAAAGAACGGGTTTAGCTTGGGTGTCATTATTATGTTGAGGGGCCAGCCGCAATTTCTGCCCATGGCTTGACACACAGCCATGTATTGAGCGTCAAGGTCGGGTCTTTCTTCACGGTCAACTTTAATGCACACGAACGCTTGGTTCAGCAGGTCGGCGACTTGCTGGTCGCTGAAGCACTCCATTTCCATCACGTGGCACCAGTGGCAAGTCGAGTAGCCTATGCTGAGAAAGACTGGTTTGTCTTCAGCCTGCGCATTGTCTAAAGCTTCTTGGCTCCAAGGATACCAGTCCACAGGGTTGTAGGCGTGCTGGAGAAGGTACGGGCTTTTTTCCTTGATAAGCCTGTTAGGTTTGGGTTCTGGTTTTTGCTGCATAAAACTTGCGCTTCCTGCTTTCAGTATAAGTTTAGTGCCTTTTATTAACCGTTAAGGTTTTTGGTTTAGACTGTTTTCTGTTTTTGCCTTTTTTTGATTCAAGAGCAAGAAATTGAATTATTCGCTAGGTTGCCTAAGTGGCGTGAAAAGCGAAGGGAACTATTTTTAATAATAGTAGAGTGGGTGACGTTTGCGGGTTGATGAGAGAAGACCAAGCAACAAAAAAACTGCGCCGATTAAAGCAACAAAGCAGCCTACCAACAATTCAACGCTAGAACCTGACAGCGCCGATGATGAATCAAAAGAGCTCTGCTGCGTCACGCCTGCCGATGCCCAGCAAAGAACGAGTCCTATAATTAGAACAATGAACCCGAAAAATGCAAGGTACACATTTAATGACCAATTATTCAAACGGCTCATTGTCCCACGGCTCATGTTCTCCTATTTTTGAAAGTTAAGCTTTATGAATTATAAAGCCAGAAGTCGCGAAGCCTCAGAATCCCCTCTTGGGGGGTTGGGTGAGTTCGTAGGTTCTGAAAAAATCTGAATTGTTAAGACGGGATTTGCGGGGAGTTACTTTAATATATCTCTGATGAGATAATTTTGTTCCTTCGGTAGTTTCCGTATATAACCTACCTTAAAAAACCCGGGTTGAATGAAATGAAATTGAATGCTAAGAGTTTAGCTGTTATGGCTATCTTTGCCGCTTTGTATGCGGTTGGAGTTATTGTATTGGCGCCGATAAGCTTCAGTATCGTCCAAGTAAGAGTTGCAGATGCATTATTGCCGTTGGCTATGATTTTTGGGTTGCCAAGCGCTTTGGGTCTTAGTTTAGGATGTATAGTTTCAAATGTCTATGGAGGGCTTGGAGTAATTGACATTGTTGGGGGAGCAGCCGCAAATCTTGTTGCTTGCACTTTGGCATGGTACATTGGAAGAAAAGGAAACGGACTTCAACGATTTACAGGAACTGTTGCAGAAACAGTAGCTGTCACTTTGATTGTTGGAGGATACCTATCGATTATATTTCAAGTGCCACTGGAGTTCAGTCTATTGGGATTATCCATAGGGGAAATAATTGCCATAAACCTCATCGGGTTTCCTCTGCAGGAAGTCATAAGAAAAAGCAAAATTTTCAGCAAATTCACCTAAAAATGGTGCCCAAAGGATAGAAAACGCGGTTTCTTTATTTTTGTAGCTGGCAGTTTTTTATGCATTCTACCAGTGACCTGAGGTTTTGCACACTTTTGTCTAGAGTGACGAAGTTTTCGATTTCGCCTATTGCGCTGCCTGGAATAATTACGATTACCTTGCTCAGGAAGGGTCTGCTGAACCCGAGTTCCATAGCAGCTTTATCATTCAAGGCAACCTGCAAGCCATTGACTCTCCAGTTGTCCAAATCCACATCTACCCCATCGACTTCTCCCAAAACCTCGCCATTTGGGCTGAATACTTTTTTGCCTTCGACTTTGACATTATCTACCTGCATCTCTTTTTCCGCGATATCTTTGAGGTTTCTTATCGGTTCCTTGAGTTCTATCACGTCGCCGACTGCCTTGATTAATTCAGTTGGTAGGCACACCATTATTTTTCGTAGAAATTGCTTTTTCATGTCGAGTTCTGCTGCCGCTTCATCGCTGAGGATGACGTAGAAGGCGGTGGCTTGCCACGCGTCGAAGTCAAAATGCAGATCATTGATTTCTCCCAGGATATAGCCTTCGGTTCCGACAACTTTTTTTGCTTTTAACAGTACAGGATTCATCGGGTTTCACTCTCTTGGTTATTTCAGCTGTTTCAAGAATAAATAATTTGCTTAAGTGCCAGCCCGTCAAGCTGGGGCGAGGCGGGAACCTTAGAGACTTGGCAGCTTAAATCTTCTTTATTTGGGTTGCTTGCCTATCAATTCTTCTAAAGATAAAGTTAGCAACCAGCCCCACCAAAAGGCCACCGATGAGGAATTCGATCAGATTTAGGAATCTGAAGGGTGGCTCATACAAGATTAGAAGAAGAATCACCAGTACGAGACCTACTATACCAACGATACGCTTCTTCCTGCGGGCAGCCTCATCCATCTGTGTAATCCCAACCTCAACAATCCACCAATAGCCTATAATCATTGCTGCTAGTGCATAGGGAAAAGGAAGGCACGTTTTGTCCTTTACGTTCGGGTTGATTTCCACCTTTCCGTTTGAGTCTTTTTCGCGGGTTACCACTTTCACGTTGCAACCGACCCTTAACGTCTCTTCACGACTTTTCCCGTCACTTCTGAAAGAACACAATCAAGGTTATGACGCCATTTTGTTAAGCGACCTCAAACCCCACAAGAACACGAGAACAGCAAGCACGCCTATTATTACGAATCCTTCTACTATTGCAACGTTCGAAAAGTTCCCAGCGAACAATGCACGGGTCGCGTTGACCGCGTAGGAGAACGGGTTAACCTTCGAGGCGTCTTGAAGCCAAATCGGCGCGAGCGCCAAGGGAAGAATGATGCCTGACAGCAGGGAAACGGGAAGGGTTATGGTGTTCAGCGTCGGCGCAAGAGGGTCTTCAATCTTGTAGATAAGCGCGAAACCGTATGAAATAGACGCCATGGTGATTCCGATCAGAGCGTACAGCAGCAGAGAGAGCAAGAACCCGTAAATATTTATGCTAAGCCCAAACGGAATAGCAACCAGTGTAATTAGGACGCATTGAAGAAGCAGGATTATTGCATCCCTTAGAACCCTGCCTAAAAGAATGGCGGGTCGTTTCACTGGGGTGACTAAGAATCGTTCTATAACTCCAGTTCTTATATCGTCAATAAGTGAGAATCCGACGAAGGCTGTGCCGAAGAGCGCTTGCAGAACAAGAAGTCCAGGAATGAAAACATCTACTGCTTTTCCAGGGGGAATACCAGGAACGCTGCCAAGCCCGTTAAGGAGCGGCATAAACAAGATCAAGTACATGAGCGGCTGGAACATGCTTACGAAAACAAAAACTGGGCTCCTCAGCGTGTGTTGCATGTTGCGGATAAACATCAATTTAGTGTCGCGTAGAAATGTCATTTTATGTTATCCTCCCTGAGCGAGCGGCCCGTGTACTTAAGGAAAACATCATCTAAACTTGGCCTAGACAACGTTACAGCTTGCGCCTCCAAGTTGCTCGCGTCGAGCGAGCGTAAAAGGTCAGGCATAATTCTCTCTCCGTCTTTAACAGTAAGATGCACAGCGTTGTTCATAGTTTGAATTTTCTCCACCTTAACCTTCTCGGTTAACAAAGTTTCAGCCTTGCAAGCAACTTCCTCCGACACAAAACTAAACACTATCGTGTCGCCGCCAACCGAGCTTTTCAATTCTTCCGGTGTTCCCTCCACAACAATTTTTCCGTTATCTATGATGGCTATTATGTCGCACAGCTTATCGGCTTCATCCATGTATTGAGTTGTTAAAAAGATGGTGACGCCGTCAGCCTTCAGTTTTTTAATTTCTCCCCACAAGTATGCTCTGCTCTGCGGGTCAAGCCCTGTTGTCGGCTCGTCGAGAAGAAGCAGTTTCGGATGGTGAATCATTCCAAGCGCAATGTCTAAACGACGTTTTTGTCCGCCCGAGTAGGTCTGGGCTGGCCGCGCAATGAATGAGCCCATCTGCAAGCGCTCCACAAATTCGGAGGCGTATTTCTTCGCGGTTAAAGTGTCTAAACCGTACAGTTGAGCTTGAAGGACCAGGTTCTCAACGCCTGTAGAACTCAAGTCGGCTCCACCTGCTTGGCTCACGCACCCAACGTTCTGCCTGATCTGCTCCTGCTGACCCGCCAAATCGTACCCGAGAACCTTCGCTTCCCCACCAGTTGGGCACAACAACGTGGAAAGCATCTTCTGCGTGGTGGATTTGCCAGCGCCGTTTGGACCTAGAAAACCGAAGATTTCCCCTTTCCTAACGGCGAGATCTATACCTCTAACTGCTTCTACCTCTTTTTTGCCGCCCCGCCCGTTAGTAACGAAGGTCTTCCGAAGCCCTTTCGTTTCTATCACTAAATTTTCTGTCATACCTAACCGCCATAGTTAATTGATCAAATTTCAATACCGAAATCGTTTAACCGATATTGATCAAGCGCTATAAACGTTGTCTTCATTTAGAAAAGGAGCCATGGAAGGATGATGCGCCTTGTTGACCAAAAAACGGTCAGAGACACTGTTGCTAAGCGATGTTACGCACATAGTTTTAAGAACAATCTTAGGCAATCTCTGCTTGAATCGTCATGTGCAACTTACCGAATATGCAAAGATCAGATCTTAACGAGATCCCGAAGCCCGAAAGAAAACAAAAAAGAGAAATCGAAGTTGACCCAGTCAACATGTTTACGGTCGACTACAAGCTGCTGAAGAATCTCCGTTAACACGCGAAATGCCACGCTTGCAACAGCCCAGCTTAAAGCGTTTCCAGAAAACAGAGCGCTGCCTAACCGTAATCGTGCTGCTTCCCGTGTGAAAACTCATACGTTATCTGAGATGCCAAAAAACGTTTTCCATTAAACTTTGGAAAGACAGAAAAGTGAGGCTTAACTTTCTGTTTTCTCTTCGTTCGTTTCTTCGAAGGCGATTTCTTGCTCGGCTTGCGCTTTAGCTTCTTGCTCAGCCTTCGTCTCGGCTTCTTTCCGAGCGTGCACTTCTGCGTCCAGCGATTCTGACTCTGAGTTTATCGCGTTTGACGTGACGATCGCCACTACGAAGGAAATAACGCCGGCAACTATGAACGGCAAAGATGCTGTTAACACGCTCATGTAAACTAACTTCGCAGGAGCCGTTGACAAGTAGAGCACCGTATCTAACTCGTAAGTCGCCACCGCCGCTATCCCAGTGAAAACTATGAACACAATGCCGAACAGGAAGGAGAGTTTGTTTACGATTTTCCAGTTATCCATTCGTCCTCGCCAGTTACCTCTGCTTACTCGCTCTCTCCTTTTAAACCCATTGCATCCCAAACCGACCGCGGAGTTGGCTGCAAAAACGCCTCAAGCCAGCAGATCGAAGCGGATATTTGTTTTGTCTGATGTTTCAGGAAGACAGAGCGGGACGCGGAATCGAAGCGCCAATAAACATATAAGGTACCAAACGTCACGTTATTTTGGGTATTTTGCCCTTTCTTCTGTTTTAAGAAAACAAGAGGACTTTTTATGAAATTTAAGGTTTGTAAGCTTGTAGCATTAGTATTCGTAGTTTTTATCATGACTTTTGCATTGTTAGCTACTAATGGAGCCCGCGGGGCGGCAGTGAACTCAACAGTAACGGTGGGAGCCAGTCCTGTTGGTGTGGCTTACGACTCGGGCACGGGCGAAATATTCGTGTCTAACACCGGCGCTAACACCGTTTCAGTCATTTCGGACAGCACTGACAGCGTCGTTGCAAACGTCACAGTCGGGAACTCTCCCAGCGGCGTGGCTTACGACTCAGGCACGGGCAACATATTCGTAGCTAACACTAACTCAAACACTGTCTCGGTCATCTCGGACGGCACCAACAGCGTAGTTGCAAGCGTAACGGTGGCGGCTAATCCCGTGGGAGTGGCTTACGATTGGGGCAAAGGCGAAGTTTTCGTGGCTGACTCGGGCGCTGGCAACGTTTCAGTGATATCTGACAGCACCAACAAAGTGGTTGCTAACGTGGCGGTGGGAACAAATCCCCAAGGCTTGGCTTATGATTCTGCCAAAGGCGAAGTGTTCGTGACAAACTACGGGTCTAACACGGTCTCAGTCATATCAGACAGCACCAACAAAGTGGTCGCGACCATCAACGTGGGAAACAACCCCTTGGGCGTCGACTACGACTCGAACAAAGGAGAAATATTCGCAGCGAACTACGGAAGCAGTACGGTTTCGGTGATATATGACGGCAACAACTCGGTGATTGCGACCGTCACTGGGGAAAACAACCCGTACGGTGTGGCCTACGATGCGGGAATAGGCGAGGTCTTCGTAACAGACGCTGGCTCAGGCTCGGTCTCGGTTATATCGGAAGAAACTAACACGGTGGTTGAAAACATAGCGGTGGGAAACAGCCCGTACGGCATAGCTTATGACTCTGGAATGGGCAAGATACTGGTGGCTAATCACGGGTCTAACTCGGTGTCGGTCATATTGGATGCGGTTGTTGCATCCGTGCCCACGGGAAGTTGGCCCCAAGACTTAGCTTATGACTCTGGCAAGGGCGAAATATTCGTGGCCAACTGGGGCGACAACACGGTATCCATAATATCAGACAACATCAACAGCGTGGTTGCAACCGTAAACGTGGAAAACTGGACTTATGGCGTAGGTTATGACGCTGCCAAGGGCGAAGTGTTTGTAGCCAACTATGGAAACGACACGGTCTCAATCATATCGGATAAAACTAACACCGTGGTTGCAACCTTGAATGTCGGAGCAGGCCCCTCATGCGTGGCTTACGACCCTGCCAAGGGCGAAATCTTCGTAACCGAGTACGACGGCAACGCGGTGACAATCATATCCGACAGCGCCAACAGCGTAGTCGCGACGGTGCCCGTGGGAGCAGGCGCATATGGCATAGCTTACGATTCTGGCAAAGGCGAAGTTTTCGTGGCTGACCTCAACTCCAACTCTGTTTCAGTCATTTCTGACAGCACCAACAGCGTAGTCGCAACCATAAGCATGCCGCATGCTGACGGTGTGGCTTACGATTCTGGCAAAGGCGAAGTTTTCGTCACGAACTATTACGAGGGCACGGTCTCGGTGATATCGGACAGCAGCAACTCTGTCGTGGCAACTGTAAACGTTGGAACGTCTCCTGAATGCGATGTTTATGACCCGGCGAACGGTCAGGTTTACGTGACTAACGAGGGGTCAGACTCTGTGTCGGTGATATCTGACAGCAGCAACAGTGTGGTGGCAACCTTAACTTTGGGGTACTACCCCTACGGCATAACTTACGATTCTGCAAGAGACGAAATATTTGTAGGCAACACTTTCTCCCAGACGGTTTCCGTATTGTCTGACGGCACAACTTTTGCTACGCACGCGCTCACAGGCACGGTGGATCAGGGTCAGACATCCACGTTGACCTCGACCCTGCCTACCTCGGGCACCCCGCCTTACACGTACCAGTGGTTCAGCAAAGCGCCAAGCGCCTCATCATACACGGCGGTTAGCGATGCCAACTCGTTCAGCTACAACTTCGCAACCTCAACTTCAACAGCCGCTGGAATCTGGAGCTTCCGCCTACAAGCAACCGACAGCACAGGAACAGCAGTAAACTCCACTGCCACAACCGTAACTGTTAACACTGCGTTGTCCGCTCCCTCTGCCTCGTCCTCGCCAAGCGCAATCGATCAAGGACAAACCTCAAGCCTAACCTCCACAACGGTGACGACGGGAACGGCGCCTTACACGTATCAGTGGTTCAGCGAAGCCCCAGGAGCATCAACGTACACGGCAATCAATGGCGCAACATCGTCTGGCTACAGCTTCGTAACGTCGGGTTCTACGGCAGCGGGAAGCTGGAACTTCATGCTTCAAGTAACAGACAGCACTGGTGCAACGGCAAATTCCAATGCAGCCGCAGTTACGGTAAACGCCGCTGCAATTGTCTCTGTAACGCCTTCTTCCTGGACTATGGATGTTGGCCAGTCTAAACCCTTTACAGCTGCTGTTTCAGGCGGCACTGGCACGCTTAGCTATCAATGGTACTTGAGCGGTTCCTCCGTTTCAGGTCAGACTGCCTCAACCTACACGTTCACCGCGTCTTCTGCTGGCTCGCCGACAATCTACTGTGTGGTCAAGGACGGCACTTCCAAAGTGGTACAGTCGAACACGGTTTCCGTTACGGTGAATCCTGCCTTGACGGTTGCCGTGTCACCCGCATCCGCCGCGATGGACAGCGGTCAGTCTGAACTGTTCACGGCGACAACCTCAGGTGGCAGCGGCACTCTCAGCTATCAATGGTACCTAAACAGTTTATCCGTTTCAGGCCAGACGAGTTCAACCTACACGTTCATTGCTTCGTCCTCTGGCTCACAAACGATTTACTGCAAAGTGACCGACCAAGCTTCCGCCCCTATAACTATCCAGTCAACGACGTCAACTGTTTCGGTGAATTCCGCTTTAATCGCTCCAACCGCCTCCTCGTCGCCCAGCACTTTGAACCAGGGTCAGACTTCAAGTTTGACTTCTACCGCGGTGACAACGGGGACAGCGCCTTACACGTACCAGTGGTTCAGCAAAGCGCCAAGCGCATCAACATACGCGACAGTTAGCGGCGCGAACTCTTTGAGCTACAACTTTGCAACGTCAACCTCGACAGCCGCGGGAGAATGGAACTTCAAGTTTCAAGTGACCGACAGCGCAGGAGCGGCAGTAAACTCTACTGCCACAACCGTAACAGTCAACCCCGCACTAGCCGTACCCACTGCAACTTCCAATCTAAACCCAGTTGTCCAAGGACAAACCGCAACCTTAACCATCACAACCGTCACAACAGGAACCGCACCCTACGCATACCAATGGTTTAGCGAAACGCCCGGAGCATCAACGTACACTGCAATCAATGGCGCAACATCGTCTGGCTACAGCTTCGCAACGTCGGCATCCACGGCAACTGGCACCTGGAGTTTCGTGCTTCAAACTACGGACAACGTTGGAGCCGCAATCAACTCAACAGTTGCCACAGTGACCGTTAATGCAGTCAGCACAGGTAACTCCCAGCCTAACCCGACACAAACTCCGTACGTAAGCCCAACTGCCCCTCCTTCAACTCCAAGCCCGACACCAAAGCCGACCGCTTCTCCTTCTCCAACCCCCACAGCAACGCCAACATCGTCTGCCTCTCAAAAACAAACTGGATCCAAGTTCAGCACTGCAGCGCTCGTTTTGATGGGATTAGGAATCGCGGCGGTCGCCGTTTCATTGGTTGTTGTGGCAATAAAGAAGTTTAAGCATTAGCATCGCTGTTTGCAGACAAAAGAGAATTAGGAGTTTCTGGGTAAGTAATGCTCCCTATTTTTTTCTTTTTTTTTGAAACGGTGCCTTCAAACCGAAATCGACCTGTCTTAAACAACAGGGTACAGCCCACGTTTTTTTAGAAAAACAATTCTGGCGTCAATGGATCCCGCGATGGAGAAAAGCTGAGTAGGAACCAGTGCTCCTCTGCTCCATTTGTTTTTCGGAAAGAACCTGTCGACGGCTTCGTCAGTTACGGGGTTAAACCTTTCTTGACCCGTTTCTATGCTTGCACCCCTAATCAGCATGTGCCCCCGGGGTTTCAAGACACGGAAAACCTCGCTGCTGAACCTTGACCGATCAGCATCTTCTATAAGGTGGAACAAGCCCCGGTCAGTGACGAGGTCGAAGGTTTGGCTTTCAAGCGGCAAATCAAAAACGCTGCCGAGCACCCAATCAACCTTAACTTGGGCGGCGTCGGCTCTTGCTTTGGCGATTTTGAGCGCTTTCCTGCTTAAATCAACGCCAGCCAGTTTGAAGCCGCATCGCGCCATGAAAATCGCGTCCAACCCGCCTCCGCAGCCGACGTCCAAGATTTTATCGGTTTTCCTCAGCAATCCAGCAGCCACCAGCGCCGCAAGCTCGGGAGACGAGCTGTTTGGCTCCCAATGCCTAAAATCTCCAGACACGTAATCAGAATCCCAATTGTAATCTGACATTGATTTCGGCTCGCTGCCTTGATTAATTCTCCGGGTCGTAGAAAGCCTTTTTCGTTGAGTTTATTTTGTCGAAGAGGTTAATAACCAAGTTTACAATCTAGGTATTGACCCTAAAACGCAGGCGCAGACGCATCACACGGCTGCATCTCATTCTTGATGGGGTTCTTGAACAGAAGAAAAATGTGAAGTGTCAAGTATGGCTTCGAGGTATCAACTGTTTATCAACGGAGAATGGGTGAACTCAGAGTCAGGAGAAACCTTCCAAAGAGTTAACCCTGCAGACCCAGACGAAGTTATCGGAGAATTCCAGAAGGGAAACGTTCTTGACGTGCAGAAGGCTGTTGACGCCGCCGAAAAAGCTTTTGAGGCTTGGTCGGATACGCCCGCTCCGAAACGCGCCGAATACCTGTTTAAGGCTGCCCAGCTGCTGAACGAAAACAAGGTTGAGTTGTCTCGCATCATGACTCGAGAAATGGGCAAGACCTTGTCCGACGCAGGCGCTGACGTTCAAGAGGCAATCGATGTCGGGTTCTACGCCGCTGGCGAAGGCAAAAGGCTCTTCGGATACACCGCGCCCTCGGAAAAACCGAACAAGTTTGCGATGACCATAAGACTGCCCATCGGCGTGGCGGGGCTGATTCCACCTTGGAACTTCCCGATTGCCATTCCTGCCAAGAAGGTTTTCTACTCGCTTCTCTGCGGAAACACCGCCGTTCTAAAGCCAGCGTCAGACACTCCCCTCTGCGCCATTAAGCTGGTTGAGCTGGTGGAAAAGGCTGGAGTCCCGAAAGGCGTCATCAACTTGGTTACTGGACCAGGCGAAACCGTAGGGATGGCTTTGATAAGAGACAAGCGTGTGCGAGTCATCAGCTTCACGGGGCACAAAGACACGGGCGCAACGATTTTGAGGGAAGCAGGGCTTAAACGGTTAAATCTTGAGATGGGAGGAAAAAACCCGATTATAGTTATGGACGACGCAGACCTTAAACTTGCAGTGAACGGGGTTTTATGGGGCGGCTTCGAAACCACGGGGCAGAGATGCACCGCTGCGTCCAGAGTGATTGTTCACCAGAAAATCAAGGAGACCTTTGAGGCTATGCTGCTTGATCAGGTTCGCAGGCTTAAGCTTGGAAACGGCTTAGACCCGAAGACCGATATTGGACCCTTAGTCAACAAGGCGGCGCAGGACAAGGTAAGCAGGTACGTTGAGATCGGAAAAAATGAGGGCGCTAAGCTGCTGGTAGGAGGCAACGTGCCCAAGGATTTGAAGGGGTACTTCTTTGACCCAACAGTTTTTACAGACTGCACGGCGAACATGCGGATTGCTCAGGAAGAAATTTTCGGACCAGTAATCTCGATTTTCTCAGCCCAAAACCTAAGTGAGGCAATCGAAATCGCGAATTCCGTCGAGTACGGTTTAAGCTCCTCGATATACACCAACAGCATAAACAACGCGTTTGTCGCAATCAACAAGCTTCAGGCAGGATTAACCTACGTTAACAGTCCAACAATCGGCGCTGAAAGCCACCTTCCCTTCGGAGGCATGAAACACTCAGGAAACACGCGGGAAGACGGACCTGAAGGCGTAAAGGAATTCACGGAGTTAAAAACGGTTTACGTTGACTTCTCAGGGAAACTTCAGAAAGCGTACATAGATTAAATCAAGCCCTTCGACTGATGCTTTGCTAAAGCCGCTTATCATTCCCACATGATTTACTGGCAGATTTAGCCGCTGTTTTCTTCTTTCGCAAGTTCTAAATACGGGCTTGAATGTCTGATGTTTTATGAACGAGAAATCCGCGGTCAATAAGGGCTTTAAAAGGGTGCTGCTGCTTCCCGCCGTGCTGTTAGGTACGTTTCTCGCATATTCAATTAGTGTTTTTACCAGCACACTTCTTGTCGACATCGCCTCATCATTTAAAGTTTCGATCGGCACGGCAAGCCAGCTTGGGTTGATTAGCAGTCTTATAGGCTTAATAATGGGTTTAGCGATGGGTGCCATTTCATTAAAGTTCAAACATAAATCGCTGTTTCTTTTGGGTATCGCATCCTTTGCGGTTGGAACATTGGGTTTCTTCGTTGCCCAAAACTTCGCTACAGTTCTGTTGTTCCAGTTCTTCATAGGCGTTGGCGCAGCGATTATCAGCATCATGAGTTACGCCTTGATTGGGGACCTGTTTCCTTTGGAAAGAAGAGGATGGGTTGTCGGCTTGACAGTTTCAGCCGTAATGGCGTCCTTTGTTATTGTTGCGCCATTGTCTGGATTTATCGCAGGCATTGCAGGATGGCGGATGGTGCTCCTCAGCTTTATCTTCCCGTTGTCTATCGCTTGCCTTGCAATCGGCTTTTTCGGCATTCCTTCAAAACAGTCACTGCCACAGTCGAGCAAATCTCTGTATTCGGAGGCGTTCAAACAGATTTTGCTCAATAAGTCAGCCATGGCATGCGTCATAGGGACCACACTCTTCACATGCATCGGTGTTATACCCGTGTATGCGGTTTCCTTCTACAGAATAGCATTCTCAGTGTCTCCTGCGATTGGAGGGGTATTTTCATCAGTCGCCGCTTTTGGAGGCATTTTGGGAGGAGTCACAAGCGGGAAACTTATAAACAGATGTGGCAGAAAGCCATTAACGGTAGCTGCAAGTGTCGCTTCAGGAATATCATCCATCTTATTCACTTACATCCCTAACATGCTGATTTCAGTTGCCTTCTGGGCGATTGCAGCAACCTTCGCCTCCATAACCGTCGCAGCACTTTACAGCTTGGTTCTTGAACAAGTACCGAGTTTTAAGGCGTCGATGATGTCAATTAACTTGACGTTCCAAAATGCTGGTTTAATTTTGGGATTAATCATAGGTGGACTGGTGCTGAACCTCGACCACAACAACTTCCAATTGCTAATGACTATTTTCGGAGCCTTGGGAGCTACTGCAGGCGCTATTGTACTTCTTTTAGCAAAAGACACATGCAAAACAGCTCAATTTGAAAGTTTAAGTCAGAAATAGCCTTTTAAATATTCACAAGAACCAAAAAATAATTTTTCTCAAACCTTACCGCTTTAATTTCTCTTCCTAAAAAATTGCTCCGGCAATTGAACGTGAGTTGACTGCGTTTGTAAATAATTAAAAGAAACTCGGGAGGCTAAGGCAGGATGCCTTTATGATTTTGTTGGATAGCTAGCTTTGCGGAGATTTCCTGTTTAGCCTCTTCTTTTCCGCGGCGAAAACAGCGAATGTCGTGCATACTGTCATGGCAACTAACGCGAGGGCAAGCGCTTGGCTGGGGAACTCTGGAACTGGCGGTGGAGTTGGCTGGGGAACCGTGATTGCGCCGAAAGCGTACAGGCTGTCGTCGTTTGAGCCGACGTACACTACGCCGTTAGCGATTGCAGGAGAGGAGTCTACAAGACCGCCAGTCCCGTAAGTCCACACGGTGCCACCCGTTGTAGCGTTCAAGGCGTAAACGTTATTGTCGTCAGAGCCCACGTAGACAACGCCGCCCGCAACTGCAGGAGAAGATTCCAGTTGGCTGCCCGTGGGATAGCTCCAAATTTTGCTTCCCGTCAAGGCGTTAAAAGCGTACAGGTTATTGTCTAATGAACCAACGTAGACCACGCCGTTGGCGACGGCGGGACAAGAGACGACTTGGTCACCTGTGCTGAAACTCCAGACTTTATCGCCGTTTGCAATGTTCAAACCGTATACGTAGTAGTCGTCTGAGCCAATGTAGACTAAGTTGCCAGCAACTGCGGGAGAAGAATCAACAGAATCACCAGTGGGGTAACTCCATTGCTCTGCGCCGGTTTGCGCGTTCAGCGCGTACACGTTGTCGTCTTCAGAGCCGACGTAAACCACGTTGTTTGAAACAGCGGGAGACGAAACCACGGAGTCACCTGTTTTGAAACTCCACTCTTTCGTGCCTGTTTGAGCGTTCAGTGCGTAAACCTTGTTGTCGTCTGAGCCAACGTAGACTACGCCGTTAGCAACCGCTGGGGAAGACTCCACTTGGTCGCCTGTCTTGTAGCTCCAAATCTTTGCGCCTGTAATTGCGTTTAAAGCGTAAATGCTGTGATCTTCGGAGCCAACGTAGACTATGCCGTTTGCAACGGCGGGGGAAGAATCTATAGCGCCGCCAGTCTTGTAACTCCAAATGAATGCGCCAGTGGCCGCGTTTAGGGCGTAAAGGTAATGGTCATATGAGCCCACGTAAACCTCTCCGTTCACTACGGCGGGAGAAGAGTAATCTATCTTGTTGTCTGTCGCGTAACTCCACAGCTTGGTGTTTGCGAGCGGACCTGCTGAAGTGGAGGAGCAGGTGTGGGTCAAGTCATGACCGAACATGGACCACCAATCTACCGTAGATTGCGCGTTGACTTCAGACGCCAAAACCGAAAACATCGACAAACATAAGATCCCAATAATAACCACGCTAAGGATTTTTTTCATTTTGTCTCATCCTCAAGAAATCTGCTTTGAACTACATAAACGCAATGGGCTTTTAAGATTTTCCATCAATAAAAGGCAAGCTAAAGTTCCATGGCGACTGCTTGCTTAGAGACACCCAATTATCGCCGCTACTTAGAAGTTTGAATGTGATAGAGGTAGAAGGTTTTGTGTCCATTTTGGCATTCGGGAATTTCATCCGCTTTTAACGTTTTCAGCCAGTCATCAACCTTGGAGAACCCAGATCTTGCAACGAAAAACCCCAAGTTAGAAGGCATCGTGTTCAACGGAGACGCTACGTTAAATATCCTGACGGAAAACCCTGCTTGTGAGCCTTGTTCGTCAACTGGGGAGTCAGGGGTGTTTTTGCAGATTTCAACGAACTCTTCGAACTCGATCTTTAGGTTGGCGTCGTAATCCTTAATCCTGTAGTATTTGTACTGTGGATTTTCAACTTCTACTAACACGTAGACGTCGCCTTTTTTCTTAAGATATTCAAGAGCGTTAGGGTCGATTTCGATTTCTAAAACATCTGAGCTAGTGTTTTCGATCATCCTTTTTCACCCAGTCTATGAGCCACCGATCAATTACCTGCATCTTTGGTTTAATATTTAACAGTTTAGCTAAAAACCCTCTTGCTGAACCGACTTCTGGTTGAACCCCTTGAACCCTTGGCTTCTCTGGATGTTCTCCAAGTGGCTGCCGACCGCTCCGTCCCGACCAAACGTTGAAGCCTGCTCACGGGTCAACCTCGCGAATACTCGTCGGCTGCACGGCAGGGTCAAAAATGGATTTCGCATAAACTTAAAACTTTGATTTCGCTTATTTTCATCATCGCAGGCACGGTGCATGTAACTTGGCGGTTTCTGTTACCAAGGCAGATGGTTCTAAACAGTTGTTTGATAGAGAAAAGATTGTGCAGACTTGTTTGAGGATGGGCGCGAACATTCAGGTTGCCGAGCAAGTTGCAGGGCGGGTTGAAAGAAGACTGTACGAGGGCATGGCTACTCGAGTGATTCTTAGCCTTGTTTTCCAGTTCCTTCGAGAATATAAGCCTGGCGTCAGGCATCTCTTTGACTTAAGGCGAGGCATAAGCCTGATGGAGCCTAAGCCTGAATTCGAAAGGTTCGTGCGAGTCTTATTAGCTCACAGCGGCTTCGAGGTTACGCCTAACCAGGTTCTCAGGGGAAAATGCGGTGAACACGAGGTTGACGGCGTTGCCAAGAAGGACGGCGTCACGTATTTTGTGGAAGTGAAACATCATTCCAGCTATCACGCTTTAACGGGGCTGGATGAAAGCCGCATTGCACAGGCTGTGCTGGAGGACGCCGCTGACGGTTTTGCCATCGGCGTGAACGACCTGAAGATTGACCGCGCCATGATAGTGACTAACACCAGGTACTCGGAGCATGCGATACAATACGGAAGATGCAAGAACATCCTGCAGATTGGGTGGAGTTCGCCTCAATACCTTGGTTTAAGAGATATGATTGAGAAAGGCAGGTTGTATCCGCTGAGTTGCCTCCGAGGCGTAAACCACGAGGCGAGGATGAGGCTTGTCAACTCGGGGATGATGCTTATAAAAGAGTTACTTAACCAAGACCCAGGAGCGTTAGCGGTGAAAACAGGGTTGCCGCGGGAAATCGTTGGGGAAATCATGGAAAAAGCCCGGCAGAGCGCAAACGAACTATGGCTTTAGTGTTTTATTTCTTATTTGCCATTTCAACATATATCCTGCCGTTTTCAACTTTACAGCGGTAGCACTCCAGCTTCACCTGCGGAATTTCTAGGTATTCCCCGTTTCTCACGTCGAACTTCCAACCGTGGCACGGGCACATCAACGTATAACCCGTAAGGATTCCCCCTTGAAACCTGCAGCCTGCGTGAGGGCAAAGGTTTGAAACGCCGTAAACTTCGCCGCCAACCCTTAACAGCAACACAGGCTTACCCTTAAGCCGCACAGCTTTCATCATTCCTTCCTCAAGCTCGCTCTCTTTTGCCGAAGGCAAAAAATTAGTCCTGCTCAAACAATGGCACCTTTGAATGTAAGCAAGAGTCGCGTGAAAGCTCAAAAACCTTGCTCAAAAAAGCTTTTAACCGCTTTTTTACCCTAACCAATATAGGGAAAGCCGCTGGACCTAAAATACAAAAAAGATAAATGCACTGGTTTCATAATGTATTTGGTTAAAAACCGCAAGTCGCAGGACTAATCATGAATTTTTTGAATTATCAAAAATGCAGCGTCCTTCTGTTCGCCATTCTTTTAGTCGCCTTCATATTGCCCGCAACTGCAGCAGGCAACATAGAAAAGTCCTACACGGTCCAACCCCAATCAACTATCAGCCGCCAATTCAGCCTAATCAACATTCAACCCAGACTCCTCAGCCAAACCCACAACCAAAAACTTTACGTTTCCATACCAGCCTCGCTCATCAACTATTACGGCAACCTGACGCACATAGTAAACGGCGACAGCGACTACGTACAGTTCGTCACGCCTCAAACAGTAGCGCCAATCGCAGATTCCATCCTAAAAGTCACTGACAAGTTACCCAACAGTCAAGAGCAGTTTGCAGATGCGGTATTGGCGCTCGTCCACCAAATCCCATACAACGTAACTACTCCCAAATATCCCGTCGAAACACTTGCTGAAGACACAGGTGACTGCGTCGGACTATCACTCCTTGCCGCATCCATCATGGAAGCAGGCGGCTTAAACGTCGTTTTAATTCACTACATCGACATAAACCCCCAGCACATGAACGTTGGGGTCTACCTGCCCTACACACCCGTCTACCATACCATCCTCATGGCACCAACAAGCTTCACATACGACGACAAAACCTACTGGACGGCTGAAGCCACCCCTGGTGCCAACTGGAAGGTCGGAGACCAATCGCCAATGCTAGCCAACGCACAAGCAATCGTTATACCTCTCAATAACTCCGAGCAGCCGCTGCTCCAAGGGCAGGTCTCAGCCAGCTTAAACAGCAATTTACTTCCGTCATCAATAACTCTTAACCCAACTCAACAAACAACAAGCACCGAAGTAAACGATGAACGAACCATAACAATCTCAGGCACAATCACACCCGCAATCCCCGACCAAACAGTCACCATTTACGTAGACAGCAGCAACAACAACAATGAAGCATACAACTTCTTCACGGCAGCGACTAATAATGCCGGCGATTACAGCCTGAATTGGAACTTCACCACCTCAGGCGCGTACTACTTAACGGCAAGCTGGAACGGCGCCTCAAACTACGCAGGCTCCGACAGCCAAACAGTACCAGTGTTTATCGGACCCCAATCATACTACCAATTTGACGCAGGTTCATACAACTACATTTATGGGCAACCAAGCCTGCCAGCTTTCGCCACAGTTCCAATGCAAGGCGCCAACAGTTTTCTCTCCTTGACGATTGGCACAAACGTTTCATTGAGCTACGATTTTATTGTGCTGCAGGCAGGACAAACGATCTCGAACGTGCAAACAATAAACGTCACAGTACCAGCAAGCATAGAAAGAGTATTAACCTATAACGGGAGGCTGCAAACAGTAAATGTACCCGCCCACAACGAAACAGTCCCCGTAAACATACCAGACGGTTTAGCGCCATTAATGCTGCCAGACGATTTTAACCAAACCCTCGACAACCAGTTCTGCTTCATCCTGCAAGACAAAGCGGGCAACTACGTCCTAAACGTTAACGGATTAAGCCAAGACGACCTATCCAACATGCAAGCCTACGCAGCCATCACAAACGCCACATCAAACATAAAACAGGACACATGGTACCATGTAACCACAAAGGCAACGGGCAACACATCAACTACCAACTTGGAAAATAGCAACGGCACAATAATAGAAAACACAAGCACCCAAAACAGCAACAACCAAACAGTGCTGCTCATAACAAACAATGAAGACACCGCCATAGTGCTCAAAAACCTAACAATCCAAACCCAAAACAGCCCAGTCCAGACGCCACAAGCCACGCAAAAACCAACCAGCAACCCCTTAAACGAAACCATAGCATTATACGTGTTTGCGTCGTTTTTGGCAGCGGCAACAGTAGCCTTGCTTTACGCGAGGAGACAAAGAAAAACCCAAAGACAGACAGAGAACAATCAAAGCCGAGTTTTTAAGTAGTTACGTGTGCTTGTTTGCCTGTTTGGCTCTTCTAGATGCTTCTATTCGGATCGTCTAGTGAACCTATAGAGGCTGGACGCAAAAAGAAAATAGGCAAGAAGAAGCCTAATCCAGACTAAGCAGTCTACGCGATTGTTGATGATGATGAAGATGATGACACAACTGTTTCCCACACGCTCAAAGACCTAAGCCTCGCTTCAAGGTTGTTGATGATGAAGGAGTATTTTCCTTCTTTCTGGAAACAATAACGTCTAGTAGACGCCTACCGATAGGGTACCCCATTTTTACATCAAAAATCAATGCTAAAACGGGTTTAAAGAGCCGACCCTGAGAGGAGGTCTACTATTTGTGACAAAAAACCGCCACAAAAAGCGGTTCAGAAAAAACGTGGAAGAGGCGGCGGTGCACAGCGCCGTTTAGGGTTGGGCTTTGGCTCTTATCGGGATTCTTGTGAAGGCGTGGATGGTTGATTCGTGGTACCAAGCGTCAGGGTTCTGGTACTTAACGACAGGCGTCACATGCCGCAACCGCTCAGCCTCCTTCGCCTCCAAACTGCTGATGACGTCGATCAAGACTTCACGATGCTCCTCCTTCTGCTCCACAAACGAGTCGAAAACACGCCTGAAGTTGTTGGAGCTCTGCGGATTCAACTTGGAAAACTCGTCAGCCACAAACTTAGTTGTCGAAGACTGCAAATAGCTAGTGTACGCCTCATTAATCAAATCCTCCATGTTGATAAGCTCACTTAAAACCTCACAGGTCAGCAACGTGCTCAAATTGTTAATCTTACCGATAACCCGAGAAAACGTCGCAACCTCAACAGTCAACTCCGCAATCTCCTTCTTACACTCACCCCCCTCAACCTCCGAAAGATCAAGGTGAGAAAGCATCCCCTGAAGAATCTTTGCACACTTAAGACTGTCATAGGCTAAACCCAAAATAAAACTACTCTCAGGCTGGTTTACCTTCTTGGACAGAACCTCATAAACCCGAAAAGACTCAACCTCAAGATTGTTAAAACACCTCAAATACTGAGCGCTCTCTTGCAACTTTTCATTCATGTCAGGCAGCTCCGAAAAAAACATGTATAGGGAATCTTAATAAGGATTATTGATTCCGGCTTCAACTTCATGTCTGTTCAACACGGCTACAAAATCCCACGAAGAAAACCGCGAATCAATCAGGCTCAACCACGAATCGCGCGGGTCACGAGCTACGCAGTACAATCATCGTGTTGGTTTTGACGATGCCTTCCACCATGCGGATCTTTTCTATACACTCGTTAACTTCCGTCATGTTCATACCGCCGATGACGGCAACAATGTCGTATTCGCCGCTGACCTCATAAGTTGTCTCAACGTTCGGAATCGCCTGAACCTTCTTCGAAACCTCCTGCGTCGGATACGCCGGGTTGGCGGTTAGCAAAGTTATGGCCTGCGCGCCTTCCGCAAGGCTAATCTTCACAGTGAATTTGCGGATAACCCCCTCGTCAGTCAACGTTTTAATTCTTTTCCGCACCGCGCCCTCCGACAACCCAACTTTCGCCCCTATGTCCCCGAAGCCTGCTCGCGCATTGTCTTTAAGAAGCTTGATTATTTCCTTGTCTTTAATGTCCATTGAATAACGCCGAATGGTTATTATTGCAGCAAAAATTTAACGGTTTCCCTTGCAGAGCTTCGACGTACGGTTCGTTTTCCGCATTTTTCGTGGGTTAACTGTTTCCTAAATCGCGTGCTTGCTAGATGCACCAAATGGAACATTACTGGCTCAAGTTGTAACAATTTAGTCACAACGTTTAAATTTGGAATTAGAATTAATGAAAAAGTCATTTCCCATAAAAAATAAAGTGACGAATAAAAAATGATTAAACCTGTAAATTCAAACATCCAAAACATGAAGGCAAGATGCCCCGACTGTGACGCAGAGCTTGACGTTCCAGCAGACACGGAGAAAGGAGAAATCCTCAGTTGCCCGGGTTGCGGGCTTGAACTTGAAGTTAAACAAGTTAAGGGCGGATGCGTAGACCTTCAAGAGTTAACGATTGAAGGGGAAGACTGGGGAGAATAAGCAGTATTCACCGCTAAGCCCTCATTTAACACGGTTTTTTGAATATTTTTTGTTGGAAGCGGAGAAGCGATGAGCATTGCTCTTTTGTATGAACGTTCAGAAAACGACGAAAACGGCATCAAACTAACCGCGCAACAATTAGATGTTGACTTGACTTTTCTGCCCTTCAGAAAAATCGCCTTCTCAATTTCCAAAGACGGCGTTACGGCTAAAACAAAAGGCAGAGACTACACGGAAGCGCTCAAAAACGTCGCCGTCGTGCTTAACCGTGCGCAAAGCAAAAACCGCCGTCTCCAAGCTTCGTACATCATGGAGCAGCTTGGCAAAAAAACTTTAAACACCTCTCAAGCCGAGTTTGTCTGCTACAGCAAACTGCGCACGCTTCTGAACCTTTGGAAGGCAGGTATACCGATTCCAAAGACAGTCTACGTTCCCTGCGACTCGACAGACACGCTGAAGAATGGACAGGAAATCCATAACGAGAAGGATATTGCAGAACTGTTCCAGAAAGAAATTTCCCTGTCAGACGGCATAGTGATTAAGGCTGACGCTGGAACTCACGGCAAGATGATTATGCTAGCTAAAAACACTGAAGAGCTCATCGCGAACATAAAGGAAACAAAGCCGTCAATCATTAACCCTGTCGGCGTAGTCGCACAGGAACTCGTTGAAAAATGGTTTTACGACCTTCGGATAATCGTCTCAAAAGAAAAAGGCAAACAACCTGTTTGCTACCCCACCGCGATGGCGCGAGCCGGCTTTAAAGATTTTAGAACAAACACCTTTTTGGGCAACTTGGTTTTCGGTACCAAACTTCCCAAAAGTGTTCAGGAACTCGCGGTAAAATGCGGCAAGACCCTTGGCAAAGGCAGCGAAGCTTGGATTTTTGCCTTGGACGCGATGGTGAATGTAAAAGGAGAAAAAACTGCAGATGATGCGTACGTTAAAGCTCAGTTGGACAAGGCTGGGCAAGCGTTTTTGCCAGTGCAGAAAGTAAAGCGGGATGAGGGACGCCTGACTGATTTTTCATTATGGACATCTAAGCTGGAAAAAGCGTTTCAGGTTTACGCGAACAGCGAGTGTTACGAAAATATCAAGAACGTTATTGAAGAAAGTGTAGAAAAAAAGAAGAGCGCCTTAGTGTTTCATGAATCAAATTCGTGCCCCGAGTTTTGGGAGAACACTCGGCTTACGACCGGCCTTAACGTTGCAGTTCCCCTCTTGAAGGGCGCTCAAAGCTTAATCGACCATTAATCAAAGTATCAAGGAAAGATTGGAAAATGTTGAAAATTGGAATAATAGGCGGTTCAGGATACGTTGGCAGCGAGCTCCTGCGGCTGCTTCTTCTTCACCCGCAAGCAGAGGTAACTACAGTTACTTCTCGCCAAAGCGCAGGGGAATACGTGTTTAATATTCACCCAAACCTGCGGGGTTTAACTCAGCTGAAGTTTGTGCCACTGGACATTGCTGAACTGCAGAAAAACTGCGATTTAATTTTCACAGCAACACCACACGGCGGCTCAGTTAACCTTGTTCCCAAACTATTGGAGGCGGGCTTAAAGGTAATTGACATGAGCGCTGACTTCCGCCTCAAAAACCCAGCGGACTACGAAACCTACTATGGCTGGAAGCACGCTCACCCCGAGATGCTCAAAGACGCGGCGTACGGATTACCTGAACTTCACCGCGAAGAAATAAAAAAAGCCAAGCTCGTTGCTTGTCCCGGCTGCGAGGCAACAGCCGCCATTTTAGGTCTAGCGCCCATAGTGAAGGCGGGGCTTGTTGACGAGGACAAAATTGTGATAGACCTAAAAGTTGGGTCCTCAGGAGGAGGAAGCAAACCATCGGTGTCTTCACATCACCCTGAACGGGCAAGCGGAGTACGACCATACAAGGTTGTTGGGCACCGCCACATCGCCGAGGTTGAGCAAGAACTGGACGCTTTAGCAAAGGAGCCAGTGATAATCTCTTTCACGCCGCACGCCGTAAACATGATTCGGGGAATCCTTGCAACAATCCACACGTTCCCGAAGCAAAAACTGGAGAACAAAGACCTTTGGCGTGCCTTCCGCGGAATGTACGGCAATGAACCGTTCATACGCTTAGTGAAGTACCAAAAAGGACCATATCAGCTGCCTGACCCCAAAGTCACCTTAGGCACAAACTTCTGCGACATCGGCTTCGAAATTGACGAGCATGCAAATCGGCTTTTGCTTTTCTCTGCACTGGATAACATGTGCAAAGGCGCTTCAGGGCAAGGCGTACAATGCATGAACATCCTTATGGGCTTTGACGAGACAGCTGGGCTAAAAAGCACTGGTTTCCACCCGATGTGATAGCTATGCTGCTTGTAATTAAGATGGGTGGAAGCATACTCAAAGAGGGGGCGTCCCAAGACTTGGTCGCAGACCTTAAAGAAGTGACCAAAACCAACAAAGTCGTTTTAGTCCACGGCGGCGGCGTGGAAGTCACCGAAGTCGCTTCTAAACTTGGGAAGGAGCAGAAGTTCATTGTTTCACCCGAGGGATTCAGAAGCCGCTACACCGATAAGGAAACAATAGAGATTTACACCATGGTTATGGCTGGCAAAATCAACAAGCAAATCGTTTTGGCCCTGCAGAGCCAAGGCATCCCGGCGGTGGGCATAACTGGGTTAGATGCGGCGACGTTGAAGGCTGAGCGGAAAACCAAGCTTATCGCGGTTGATGAGCGTGGACGCAAGAAGGTTATCGACGGCGGCTACACTGGAAAGATTACGCAGGTTAACAGTGGATTGCTCTCTCTTTTGCTTGAGAGGGGTTATGTGCCGATTGTGACGCCTATCGCGGTTAGCCAAGACTTTGAACCTCTTAACGTGGACGGCGACCGAACAGCGGCGGTAATTGCTGGCGCCCTGAAGGCTGACCGCCTGATTCTACTCACCGATGTGCAGGGCTTGATGCTTAAGGGTGAATGTGTTTCCAAGATTGCTGCAACCGAGGTTAAAGAGGTCTTGTCAAGCGTCGGTCAGGGCATGAGCACTAAGGTGCACGCGGCGTTGGAGGCGTTGAACCAGGGCGTCAAAGAGGTCATTGTCACTGCAGGCGCTGGGAAAGAGCCTATAAGTTCAGCGTTGAATCACAAAGTGGGTACGGTGATAACTGGTGAATGAACAAGAAATAATGAATGTTGAAACGCGTTTCATGGCGAACGTTTTCTCAAAAAAACCCGTTGTCCTCACGAAGGGCAAGGGCGCGCTTGTCTGGGACATCAACGGCAAAGAATACGTGGACTGTTCAACCAGCTATGGCGTGGCTTTGCTGGGGCACTGTCACCCGAAGGTTGTGGCGGCTATTCATGCTCAGGCGGAACAGCTTATCACCTGCCACGGCTGCTACTACAACGACAAACGCGCGGAATTCGTTGAGAAACTTGTCCACATAACGCCAAATGGCTTAGACAAGGTGTTTCTTTCTAACAGCGGCGCCGAATCGGTTGAGTGCGCCATAAAACTCGCTCGTAAATTCACTGGTAAACCAGAGGTTATCGCGTTGATGGGGGCGTTTCACGGCAAAACTATGGGGGCGCTTTCTGCAACTTGGGACAAAAAGTACCGTGAGCCTTTCATGCCGCTTCTGCCTGAAATCAAGCACGTTGCCCCCGATAATGCTGATAAAATCCGTGAGGCTATTAGCGAGAAGACGGCGGCGGTTCTTATGGAGCCTATTCGGGGGGAGGGCGGCGTTCGGGTTCCTCCTGACGGGTATTTGCAGGCAGTGCGGGAAATCTGTGATGAGAAGAATGTTCTGTTGATTTTTGATGAGGTGCAGACGAGCTTTGGGCGCACGGGTAAGCTGTTCGGTTGCCAGAATTGGGGTGTTACGCCTGACGTGATGTGTTTAGCTAAGCCGTTTGCAGGCGGTTTACCCATCGGCATAACTGTTGCTAAGGAAAATGTTATGTCAGCTCTCAAGGTTGGTGAGCACTCAACTACTTTTAGCGGTAGCCCGCTGGTTTGTGCGGCTGGATGTGCGGCGATAGATGCGCTTGTCGAGGAAAACTTGACTGACCGCGCTTTGGAGATGGGTGGTTACTTCAAGGCTGAGCTGGAGGGTTTGCAGGCAAAGCATAGAATCGTGAAGGAAGTTCGCGGTTTAGGCTTAATGCTGGGCATGGAGCTACGCTTTGATGTTTTGAATGTTATTTTGAAGGCTGCTGAGAAGGGTGTTCTGGTTCTGGACGCGGGACGCACCGTGGTTCGTCTGTTGCCGCCTTTGGTGATTTCAAAGGAGCAGATTGACCGAGCAGTGACGGTGCTGGATGAAGTGTTGGGAGACGAGGAAAATGAGCGAGCAGGAAGCAGTACGGTTTCTAACTAACCTCCTGGGCATCTATAGCCCTTCAGGCAAAGAAGAAGATGCAGCTAACTTTTTAGCGGTTGAAATGAAGAAGATAGGGTTCGAGGTCGGTAAAGACGCAATTGGAAACGTGATCGGCGTCGTCGGCGAGGGTGAACCCGTCATCCTGCTTTGCGGACACATGGATACTGTGGCTGGGCATCTGCCGCTTCGGATTGAGGAGGGCAAAATCTACGCTCGGGGCGCCGTGGATGCGAAGGGTCCGCTTGCCGCGATGATTATGGCTGCCGTTTCTGCTTCGAGGGAACCTGGGTTTAAGGGTAAAATCTTGGTTGCAAGCGTGGTTGAGGAGGAAGCTACGAGCCGAGGGGTTAAGCACCTTATCACTCAGGGCATTAAGGCTGACTACGCTATTTTCGGTGAGCCCAGCGGCGTTGAAAACATAACCGTCGGGTACAAAGGGCAAATCCAGTTGAAAATCGTTTGCGTGACCGAGACGGGGCATTCTTCTACGCCGTGGCTTTATGATAACGCGTTAGAGAAGGCGTTTGAGGTTTGGGAGCAAATCAAGCACGCTTCGTCTTACCCGTCGCTGGATCCTTCGGAGAGCCCTTTCAATGCGGTCACGGCCTGTTTGGTTCGGGTTGCAGGCGGCAGAGCGACATCCGTTGTCCCATTTGAGGCTGAAATGAACATTGATGTGCGGGTGCCGATTCAGTTTTCTACGGCTCAGGTTTTTGAGCAGATTGAGAAGATAATCGCGAAGTACCAGGCTGCTAACCCGAAGGTCTCGGTGAAGGCGACGGTGATGGATACTGTGGAGCCGTTCGAGGTGAACAAGGCTTCGCCGCTTGTGCATGTTTTTTCCTCCTCCGTCAGAAAAGTGCTGAACAAGCCCGCGACGCTTCTGCGCAAGACGGGGACAGGCGACATGAACATACTGGGCAAAGCCATGAGCCTGCCCATCGTCACTTACGGACCAGGCAACAGCCGCCTCGACCACACTCTGGAAGAACACATCGAAATAAGCGAATACCTCACAGCCATCCAAGTCTACAAAGAAACCCTGCTGCGGCTATCGGAACTTTACAACAACAAGAACCCAAGCGACCAAGGCTGAACCGCTTTTTGTGGCGGTTTTTTGTCACAAATAGTAGACCTCCTCTCAGGGTCGGCTCTTTAAACCCATATTTGTGATGGTTTTTGGTCACAAATACTAGACCCCTCCCCGTCTTTGTGAACCCATATTTACATTGGAATTTTGATGTAAATACTAGACCCCCTCCCTCGGTAGGCGGGTTCCAGTCAGGGCTTGTTTTGGGTTGATTTATTGATTTAGAGCCCAAATCAAGTTCAAACTAACCTCATTTTCCAAGACAGAAAAAAAGAGCGGCCTACCGAGCAGGTATAAACCCATTCATACCTGACCGCCAGATAACCCCGCCAAAAACTCTTCAGTTTGTTGCTTTCAGCGCCCAACCTCCATTTTGTAATCCTTCACTTTCACTTATCCCTCCACTGTGCGTCACTGCAGTTTCGCAGGTTGCTTTTTAACCGCCCTCCACGGATAGGCGTGAGTCAAGGATGATTCGCATGAAAAAGAAAACAGCAGTCTTAGCCGCGCAGGAGGACCTTGAGGTTGACTTGACGCTCCACAATGTCCCTGCTGTGCTCATCAGCGAATTTGCAGAAAAAATCGTGAGACCCTACTACAACGGCAACTTAAACGCTGCCATACAAGACTTGATTGGGAAGGCGTTGTCGGAGCAGGAATTCGTCCACTCGCACATAACCCACACGAGAAGCCCTTAGAATTGAACGCAAAGCGCTTTTTCGTGGGAAAAGACCCATTTTACATGACCTTAAAAGATTTGCAAAATTGAAAACTTTTCAACATTACTAATGTGTTGATATTAGATGGTTACCGCCCGATGACTGTCTAAACGATAACTTGGTTGCTGGTTAGCAGACTTGAATATTTAGAAAGTTCCTTACGATTTATCTTTGAGGAAGAAGTAAGCACTGGGCGCGAAAAGAAGAAAAAAGGTTTGCTGAGGCTCTGGAAACTTTAAGGAGAAGAGACACGCAAAGCTTGCTAAAGGCTATTGCCTCTCGTGAATTTAACCAGAGCCTACTCAGCCCTATTTTTCTTCTCCACTGCTTTTTAAGACTAAAAAAAAGGGAAAGATTGGGTTTGCTTGTTTTTTTCGGTTTTATGGCCTTCTTCTAAGCAAGAGCAAGCCGACTACGGCGATTGCGATGACTATTACGATTATTGCGGCTGCGAACCCTATAGTTACCTCTGCTGCTGTTGCTGCGTTTGATGCGGGTGTAGCTGTTGGTGGTGGTGTTACTGCTTGTTGCATCACGTTAAAGCTTGTTGTGTCAGATGACCCATAGTATCCGTTGTTGCCACAGAAGGTTGCTGTGACAGTGAAGTTGCCTGGGATGTCTGGAATCCACGCGAGGGTGTACATTCCGTTTGCATTGGTCATTGCTGTGCCTATGACTCTGGTGTTGCCGTTTGAGTCATGAACGCTTATGGTGACTGGAACTCCGGTGAAGTTGGCTGGTTCCGGCTGCTGCTGGTAAACATAGCCCATCCACTGAGCCATGCTCGCGTCAGAGCAGACTGGAACACCGTTCGGGAAGTCTGCTGCCTGTTCTGCTTGTGTTGTGCCTGCGGATATGTCCGTGACTGTGCCGCTGATCACTACTGATTGTCCATAGGTTAAGCCGCTGTTTGGTGCCGTAACTGTGGTTTTGCTTGGTCCTTGGCCTACAACGTAGATTGATGAGTCGTAGCCGTTGAACCATGTGTTGTACCCGTCTGCCGCAGCGTAACTGAACGTCTCAAATTCGCCAGTGTAGTCTGAAATTGACCAGATCAGTTTTCCAGTGGTAGCGTTGATTGCACTTGCAACTCCGCCTTTGAAGAGTGGTGATTCAGGGGTGTGCTCAGTAGTGACTAAGTATACTACATCGCCGCCGATTGCTTGGATGAAGGTTGGATAGTGGGCGAAAGGAGTTTCAACTCCTGAGCCGGTGTTGTTGCCTTCGCCGCCGTTGCCGTAAGTCCATAGAATGTCGCCTGTCTTTGTGTCGTAGCAGTAGACGATTCCAGCGTAGGCGCTGCTGTACATCTTTCCGTAGGCAAATGCGTTTGATAAGCTGCCAGATGCGGGGCTGCCATAGTAGTCAAGGTCTGCTTGAGGCACGGTTGGACCCCAAAGGTGCGCACCCGTGGTTAAGCTGTAGCCTACGTATTGCTGAGTTTCTCTCCAGTTTTCAACGAAAACCATGTTTACTGGGTCAATTCCAGCTTCCATGACGGTTATGTTTCCTGCTGGTGCGGTTTCAGTCTGGTGCCATTGTGGCGTCGTAGTTGTCGATTTTGAGGTCAATCCTGCCGTGCTGATTGCGACGTACTGGTACGGTGCAGTGCTTTGTCCACCTGCGAACAGGAATTGTCCTGATGATGGTAGAGAACCGGTGTAGCAGAGTAGCAGGTCATTGTAGATGGCTCCGACTACGGTGGGTGAACCTGCTGCAGTGTTTAGGTACGGCACTGAGACGTTGAAGTCATACATGCTAGGAATGTACGTTGGGGCGGGTCCGAACATGCTATTTTCCATCACGGTGCCGCCTGCCCAATTTGCTGCAATACCACCTTGAGTGCTTATAAATGGAACGACTGGTGGCACTGTAGACGGACCAGAATAGTCGTCGCCCCACAGCCTAGACGAATTCCATTCTTGCAGATAGTATTGATTAGGTCCTAATTGAGTGTATATCGGACCAAAAGGACCGTACCCCGTTATTTCGGTTGGTGCGAGGTTTACGAGTGATAGTATTAGCATTTCACCGCTTGGGCCGAGTATGGTTGTGCCTGATGGAACGTCGGTTTCGCTGAACAAGAAAGCTCCAGTGAATGCGTCGTAAGCTTGTGCGAAGCCGCTTGTGAACAGGATTGGCGGGTAAACTCCGTGGTCGTTAGGGTCTTGAACATCGTAGACGTAGGCGAAACTTATTTGGACTTGAGGACCTACCCAAACTGTGGCGCCTGTCTGCAGGTTAACGCAAGTGAGGTTTCCAGTGGATCCATCGGCAAAAGAGAGTGGTGGATTGTAGTAAAGCATTCCGTCGACTATTATCGGGTTCTCGAATCTTTGGCAGTAGGCAGAACCCTCGAAGTACGAGTCTCCAGCAATTGAAGTTTGGTTTCCTCCGACTATTCCGCCTGGGCCAATTTGTTTGGTCCACATTATGTGGCTCGTCATGGAACCTACAACGTCATTTGCTCCGGCTAATGTTTCACCGTTGCCTCCAGCGTTGTATGTGCCTGCGAAGCCTGTGTATCCAGGTGCGCCGTCACCGAGCCAGTTTGATGCTACGGTGTACCAGGCGCTGTTCTCGCCGTAAATTGGCCGTGTCCAGTAAGCTGTTGGAAGCGGAGTTTGTGGGAGTGCGGGTATTGTGGCTGATTGGACAGTGAGGCTGCATGATGCTGTGCTGGGTTCATAGTAAGTGCCGTCGTATGCATTAACTGTACCACCGAATAGGCCTGGGTAACCCGTCCATGTGAATGTTAGTCCTGGAAAACTGAAGGTCAACATGTAATTGCCTGTTGTGGAGGGCGTGAAGGCGTAGTCCTGTGCTGATGTTGGGTCTTCGACGGTTGCGAATGTTTGTGAGGTGTTTGTGCCGTCTGGTTCTGTTATTGTGAGTTTGTAGTTGGAGAATCGGATTGGGTTTCCTGGTTCTGCGCCTGGCAGTACGATGTTTAGCCACATGATAACTTCTACTGATTGACCGTGACCGACTGGGTTAGTTGAAACAGCTATGTAAGCGTAAGTTGGTACATTTGGTCCTGTTGCTGCCTTAGCGTTCGGAATAAGTAACAATGAAGCTGACATTGAAAGTATTAAGAATGTTGCGATCGCAATAGCTCCGATTTTGTTTTTAGAAATTCCAAATAGTTTATTTACCATTTGCTTTTTTCTCCTTTTTCGGTGATTAGCTCTCTTTTTGTTTTTGTATTTAAAACTTCTTAAGATTGGTAAAAATGCTGAATAAAATCGCAGTTTTTAATAAAAAAAGGCAATAATATAAGATTAAAATTCAGAAATGAGACATTAACCAGAGCCTTCTCAGCCCAAACCTTTTGATCATTGATTTTAAAAAGTAAAAAAAAGAAAAGAGGATTATGTTTATGCGTTGTTTTGGCTTACTAGCGTTTTCTTGAGACGAGGACTGCGAGTACTGCGCCGATTACGATTATGACGATGATGATTGCGACGCCTATGTATTCGAGCGTGCTTTGTGTGGCGAGTCCGCTAGGTGGTGAGGCTGTTGGTGCTGGAGTTGCTGCTGTTGGCCCGGCGTAGAATGCGGTTTCGGCTGAAGACCCGTAGTATCCGTGGTTGCCTGCGAAGGTTGCGAAGACTGTGAAGTTGCCTGCGATGTCTGGTGTCCATGTGAGGTGGTATGTGCCGCTCTCGTCTGTGTATGCAGTGCCGATGACGTAGTGGTTACCGTTGGAGTCTAAGACAGCTATCTGAACTGGAACGCCTGTGAAAGTGGTTGGTTCAGCTTGCTGCTGGTAAACGTAGCCCATCCATGCTGTCATGCTCGCATCAGAGCAGACTGGAACACCGTTCGGGAAGTCAGCTTTTTGTTCGAATTGTGTTGTGCCTGTGGAAACGTCTGTTACCGTGCCTGTTATCACTACTGGTGTGGCAGTTGTCACGCCTGAACCTGGTGCCGAAACTGTTGTAGCGCTTGGTCCTTGGCCCACACAGTAGATTTGGTTGTCGTAGCCGTTGAACCATACTGCGTAGCCGTCTGCCATGGCGTAGCTGCTAGTCGTGAATTCGCCTGTGAAATCCGAAAGTTGCCAGAGTAGTGCTCCAGTTGTTGCATTGATTGCAGATGCTACTGCGCCTTTGAAAATGGGTGTTTCCTGAGTGTGTTCAGTTGTGACCAAGTATATTACTCCGGAGCCAACGGCATTTACGAAGGTTGGATAGTGGCCGAATGGAGTTTCAACACCAGAGTTTGTGCTGTTGCTTGATCCTGTTGGACCGTTGCCGTAGGTAAAGACAATGTTTCCTGTCAAATCGTTGTAGCAGTAGACTATTCCTCCGTATTCGCTGCTGTAGATATTGCCGTATGCGATAGTATCGCTTATACTGCCTGACGCGTCTGAGCCATAGTAGTCAAGTGACACTTGTTCCGGGGTTGGACCCCAAATTTCCTTGCCTGTAGTCAAACTGTATCCGACGAACTGCATAGTTTCCCTCCAGTTTTCAACGAAGACATGGTTGATTGGGTCGATTCCAGCCCATAGGACAGTGATGTTGCCTGCTGGCGGTTGAACCGTGTTGGACCATAACTCCTGACCCAGATTTACGCTACCAGTTGCAGTTGTTGCAGGAGTTGTTGCACCCACAACGAGTCCAGTTGTGTTGAGGCCGATGCAATAATATGTGTAGGGAAGCCAGCTTTGTCCACCAAAGAAGCTGTTTTCGCCAGTTGATGGATAAGCGCCAGCGCGTACGAGCAGTACACCATTTTGGACGGCTGCGAGAGCACTATAGGATGTTATGAGAGCCCCGTTGAGCGTTTGAGTGTTGAGCCACGGTACTGAAACGTTAAAGTCGTTTGTTACAACTTGGTTAATTCCGTTTACCAAGACTGTGGTGGTTGCACTAGTTACCGGCGGAGGAATTGTTGGCGTTGTTGATGGACCAGAGTAATCATTTTCCCAAAGCCTAGATGAATTCCATTCTAACATATACCAATTTGGAGCCGCATTTGTTCCATAGTTATGCAGGTAAACTACCAGATATTCGCCGTTTGGACCCATCATTGTTGTGCCCGAGGGAACGCTTGTTACGTTAAAGAGTGCGTCTCCTGTGAAAGCATCATAAACTTGCCAGCTACTCGATACTAGCATTGGTGGCCAAACTCCGTGTTGGTTGGGGTCTTCAGGATCGTATACGTAGGCGAAGTTTATTGCAGGTACGGGGTTGTTAGGGGTGCCAGTTGCGGTGCCAATCCATTGTATCTTTCCAGTTTGCAGGTTAAGGCAGACGGTTGGTCCGTTTGAGGGCAAAGTTTGACTGAGTGGTTCTCTGAAGATGAGCAGTCCGTCCACAATTATCGGGTTAGTGAATTTTTGATCGTATGCGGATCCATCGGCGTAAGTGTTTGCCTGTATTGAAGCGGTGGTTTGTCCGACTTCTCCGCCACTGCATAGAGGTGAAGTCCACATAACGTGAGAAGTCAGTGGTCCTACGTTGGTTGTTGAGCCGTCTGGGTTTGTGCCGAACTCTTCACCGTTGCCGCCTAAGTTAGTTCCGCCGCCAAGCGCTATATAGCCAGGTGAACCGAAACCTAGCCAGTTCGAACCGACCGTGTACCACGCGGTATTTTCACCGTATATGGGTCGCGTCCAGTACGAGGTTGGAAGCGGAGTTTGCGGAAGTGGGAGTACTTGCGTTTGCTGAACAGTGAGGTTCGTTGATATAGACGCTGCTAGATAAGTATTGCCAACTATGGAGGATGAAATACCGTCGTTAGCGGTAGTTAGTTGTGTTTGCGGGAAATTGAAGGTGAGCATGTAGTTGCCGACCGCTGGAGGAGTGTAGTAATAGTCATAGGTAGATGTTGGGCTTGAGATAGTGGTAAAAGTAGTGGATGTATTTGTACCGCTTGGCGAAGTAATGGTGAGTACCCAGTTTGAGAATCGATAATTATTGGTTAATTCTGCAATGTTGCCGCCGTCTACCCCGAAAACTGTCTGAACCCACATGATAACTTCGACTTGTTGGCCGACGCCTGCAGGGTTAGGTGATGCATTGATGTAGGCGTATATTGGAATATTATAAGGAGCGGCTGCGTGCGCGTTTGGTATTAGCATCATTGAAGCTGTCATTGAAAATGCAAAGAGTAAAGTGATCGCAATAGCTAATACTTTGTTTTTATGGATATCTCTTAGTTTAAAAGACATTTGTTCGTTTTTCTCCTTTTATTTGTAACCTACAGTTTACTAAAGTTAATTATTTAAGAGTTTAGGGAGCGCCCAATAAAATAGCCATTGTTCAGCAATAAAGGCAACATTATAAGTTTCAATTTTCAGAAAAAAATCTAAATAGTGATAAATTCCAATAGAAACACAAGTTATTTGAAGATGAATTTAAATATTATTGAGTGCGCCATTAACGTCAGCGAGGGACAGCAGCCTTAAACGAGCAAATTAGCCAAGTTCAATCAAAAATTCTCAAAGAATTATTAGCAGATGGTCGCAAAACTGAAAACGAAATTGCCAAAACAATAGGCGAAACAAAAGAAAATGTGAAGAAAAATATTCGCGAAATGGAAGAAATGGGAGTAATTACTGGCGCGACAATTCACATTAATTATAAGAGTTTTGGTTACAAGGTAGTAGCGCACATATTGCTAAATGTCGATTCTCAGCAAGAAGCTGAACTTATTGAGTACTTGCAGAAAATGCCCGAGCTTTATGCCTTCTATAGCAGGGAAGTCAAGGGGAACTTGGATGTTATTATGATCCTTAAAACGCTTGGACATTTAAACGACATCAAAGATGCAATCAAGAGACGTTTTTCGATCTTGGAGATGAAGACTGCAATCTGGACAGATGTAAAAGAAATGAACCATAACTTGTCAATAGCCACAGATAACACGAAAAAGGAAGAGGAGACAACCAGTTGTCAAGTAGATACTCGAAGAAGTAATCCTCAAACGATGGTTGTAAATCAAATTGACCAAAAAATAGCGGATAAGCTCTCCGAGAATGGACGGGTTTCTATGGAGACGCTCGGTAGAGAAATAGGAATCTCATCTGACGCCGCTAAAAGAAGATACGAAAAACTAAAGAAAAATGGAGTATTAAAAGTCACAATCCAATTTAACCCTGGCAAAATTGGATACAGAGCCATGTGCATTTTCTTTGCCGCGACCTCGCATGAAAACTTGTTCGTAATCATTGAAAAAATCAGCAAAATACCTGACGTCATAAGCATTATGAAAACAACAGGGGACTACGACCTGCAAATATGGTTGATGGTAAGGGATATAGGTCAATTGCTTTGCGTTCAAGAAGAACTTGGAAAGACGCCCGGCATAATAAGAATGGATAAGGAGATATGGCGATTAGATAACTGGGAGAAATGGCCGAGTCCTCGCCAATGCATATCAACGTTCTAAGAGTTAACCTTAGTCAGTCGTCGAATTCGCCAAAATAGTTAAGTAATTGGCGATTTTATCTTAATTCTTGAAAACTCGAACAACCTAAGCGACAGAAAAGAACATGCCTAAAATCAATGAGCTTGACTCAAAAATACTGAAAATTCTGCTAAAAGACGGGCGAACAGGCTATTATGAAATAGCAAAGCAGTGCGGAGTGTCGAAGAACAAAGTTTGGAAACGCTGCAGGTCAATGGAGAATAAAGGAATAATTAATGGCGGGACAGTTCAGATGAATTTTGCTCATTTCGGTTATGACGCACTTGCCACGCTACTTATCAGTGTTGAGGCTCAGCAGATTGAACAGGTTATGGAATTCATAGGTAAAATAACTGAGGTGCGTGCTTATCGGCAGTATAACAGTGTTTACAATATCAGGGCAGTTGCAAATTTGAGGGACCTCAATGAATTGGACTATGTGAAGCAGACGATTAAGCGAAAGCTACCCACTATAGGTTTAAAAACTTACATCTGGACTGGCATCAGAAACATTCCCGAAAACTTGAACCTCGCTCAGAAAGAAACCGTCGAGAGCAATCAACCGAGTTCAGATTATGCAACTATTGCCGTGGCTGACAAAATCGTCATCGATGATTTGGATAAGCAGATAGTGGCAAAACTCACTCTTGATGGGCGCGCTTCATTTACTGAAATCGCGAAGGAACTGGAATTATCTACCGACACAGTCGTAAAAAGGTATCACAGGCTCAAGGAAAAAGGCACGATAAAAGTTTCAACCCAAATAAACCCAAATAAAATTGGGTACTCCGCAATATTAGATTTCAACATAGCGTTTACCACTCCTGGCGGCTTGTCGAATCCGGTAGTTGACTCGCTCACGAAAATACCCGACATAATTATCATTACAAAAACGAGCGGCGATTACGACCTGCAATTGACGGCTATGATAAGAGACGTTGCGCAGGCATTTCTCATACAAGACCAAATCGCAAGAATCTGCGGAATAACAAAAATTGAAGCCACAGCAAGGAAAATTCCTGATAAGTGGCCAACGCCGCAACAATACATATCCACGTTCTAATCTGAGTGGCAACTGCTCAAAAAAACTACTTGCGCTTATGCTTCTCGATTTTCTCCACGGCGCCAGCGACGGTTCCAACATAGGCAACATCGGTTAACCCAACGAAAAAGCCCGTTTCCACCACGCCCGGAATCATCTTCACCTTGACAGCCAAGTCGGCTGGAGCCGCGATTTCGCCGAAAAACGAGTCTAAAATCGCGTTGCCATTATCAGTTATGGTTGGCCCAAGCTTGCCTTTGCCCTCACGCAAAACAGGCTTCCCACCGATGGCGGCGATTTTCCGCTTAGCCAGTGAGATGGCGAAGGGCAAAACCTCCACGGGGACGCCTTGACCTTTCTCGCCTAGCAGCTTAACTTTCTTTTGTTCGTCGGCGATTATCACGTTGAGCTTTGAGGCTGCGGCAACAATCTTTTCCCTCGCCAAGGCCGCGCCCATGCCCTTGATCAGGTAGAGCTCGGGGGTTACCTGGTCGGCGCCGTCGATGGTCACGTCAACTTCGGGGTGCTCATCCAAACTCGTAATCTGGATTCCGCACTCGACTGCCAAAAGAAAAGCTTGATACGAAGTAGGAATACCCATGATACGCAGTTTTTCAAGTTTTATTCTTTCGCCCAACGCTTCGATGGCAAACGCGGCTGTGCTTCCACTGCCTAAACCAACAATAAAGCCGTCCTTAACATGCTTAACCGCGGCCAACGCTGCATTCCGCTTCGCCTCCTGAATCGGGTCAAGGTTAGCTTTCAATTTCCATCTGCCCCAGCTTATCTAAAACCTTCTCAACTTCACTTCGAATCGACTCAATCCTCTTCTCAGCCTCGGTTTTCTGGTCAGGCTTCTCTTCAGGCGGCTTACGCTTCCGCTTCTGCTTCTCCTCACCCGCAGCCTCCTCCTCCACCTCTTCTTCCTCTTCAGCCGTCTCCATTTGGGAAGCAGGCGTCGCCGACGGCATTTTCACGGGTATTTCTTTGATCGGTTTGACGTCGATTCGGGTTCTCAGTTCCTCAACCTTAGAAGTTAATTCAGTGAAGCGTTCGCTGAAAAGCTTCATCAGGTCTTCCTGCATGCTTTCAAGGTCGTGCAGCGCGACGATGGATTCGTCTTTTGAGATGGATTCTTTAATAGACATCATCCTTGCAGTGTAGGTGCCCGCAAGCTTCTCGCGTTCCTGCTCAGTGATTTTTCCTTCAGCCTGCGCCTCGTAGAGTCGGCGGAGCGCGTCGCTTAAGATATCCCGCTCTAAATCCAGCATGCGCAACTCGTCTTTCGCGCTGGTCGCCGTTGACGCCTGAACACTCTTTGAAATCTTGAAGGGAACGCCAGAGGTTTCAAGGTTTAGGTCGCCAGCCATTGACTGGGTCTTCTGCGGCTTTTTCTTCGACGGACCCATCGATCCGAGGCGTCGCATGGCATAGATAACCACTCCGCAAGCGAAAATTATCACTACCGCAACCGCAGTGACTGTTACTGGGTCGTCATACCAAGCCATGCCAAGCTGTCCTCGGTATCTTGATTATGTACCATTAATATATAAATTATACAAATCTCAACCGTGAATGCGAACCAAACGCGCGGTAAAAAACGGTTTTTTCACTTCTCCGCGTCCAAGGTTCTAAGCATGCTTCCCGACTGGTAACCTTCCAAATCAAAGGTGACGTACTTGAAACCGAGTTTTTTGAGGTTTTCAGCCACGCCGTCCAAAACGTCGATGTTGCAGAATAGTGCTCTCTCCGCTTTTGCAACCTCTATCCTTGCCAAGCCGTTGTGGTCCCTCACCCGAACCTGCTTAGCCCCAGTTAACGCCTTCACAGCCCGCTCTGCCCTGTCGATTCTGACCAGCTTTTCAGCCGTTATTCTCTCGTTGAACGGTATCCTCGACGCTAAACACGCCAAGGCAGGCTTGTCATGAACGCTAAGCCCCATGCTTTTCGCAACTTGGCGAATCTCGCCTTTGGTGAACTTGTTAACCATCCATGGGCTGTAAACGTTTTCTGCCTCCTTAACCGCTTTAAAGCCTGGCCTATGATCGCCAAGGTCTGAGAAGTTGGTGCCTTCAAAAACCGCGTGGAACCCGATTTCATGTGCGAAGTCAACGAGGCGCGCGAGCAGCTCTTTTTTGCAGTAGTAGCAGCGGTTTTCGGGGTTTCGGCTGAAATCCTCGTTGGATAACTCGTCAGTTTCAATGATGAAAAGCTTGATGCCTATTTCTTTGGCTACCCTCTTGGCATCCTGTAGCTCTTCAGACGTGTAAGTGGGCGACTTGGCAATAACAGCCACCGCTTTCTCGCCTAGAACCTCGTGGCTGACCGCCGCCAAGGTCGAGCTGTCTACGCCGCCAGAAAACGCGATGACGACACCGTCTTTCCCAGTTTCCGAAATGAAAGTTCGAAGCTGCTCAAGCTTGCCGTTTAACTCGTCCATGCAGATTACCTACTTTTGGATGAAGATTTCCCTTGCCTTTGAAACAGCCATTTCAGCAAGCTCTCGCAGGGGTTTTTTGGTTTTTTCAGCCAGCCGTTTAAGGTCATCGTACTCGGGTTTTACCCGAATAACTTTCCCGTCTGCGTCTTTGACAACTTTGACTTTAACATGCTCCGTTATGCCCCCTAAAACCAAGTCAACCACGCATGATTCCCGACTCATGATGTGCCGCTCACACGCATAGACTCTGACGCCCAGCGTGCCAGTCTCCTCAATCAGCACGCGCGAAAGACGCTGAGAATCCCCTTGGTCGGCGATGACCTTGATTATTTGCCCGGGCCTGTTCTTTTTGGTGAACATGGGAATGATGGCTACATCTTTTGCGCCTTCGGCGAGAAGTCTGTCAACGGCGTGCCCAACAATCTCGCCTGACACGTCGTCAACGTTGGTTTCCAACACCGCAATCTGATCCTTGCCCAAGCAGCTCTCCAAAGGTTTGCCCACTACGATTCGGAGAACGTTGGGGACTTCAGCGAAATCTTTGCCGCCTGCCCCGTAACCAACCTTTAGAGGAGCCATCTCAGGGTAGAAACAGCTCACTTCCTGAGCCAAATTAACTATCAATGACGCGCCCGTGGGCGTGGCCAACTCTGACTCGACAGGCCCGCCTTTAATCGGGAAACTTTTTGATTGAAAAATGGCCAGCGCGGCAGGGGAAGGACTTGAGACGGTGCCGTGCGAGAACTGAAATAGCCCTCCGCCCACCGAGACGGGTGTCGCAACGATCTTAGCGTTGAAGAAGCCGAGGTCGTCCATGGCAACCGCTGAACCTATGATTTCCGCTGCCGTGTCAACTAGTCCAACTTCGTGCAGGTGCGCATTTGCCAAGTGGTGTCCATGAAGCTTTGATTCAGCGTCTACAAGCGTGTGTATGACGTTGGAGGCAAACTGCTTTGCTTTCTCGGACAAGCCGAGTTTTTCCGCCGTTTCTTCAACTATCGCGATTAGTTGTGCGCCGTCTTTTCTTGATTTTCCTTCGGCTGTAACGTCAACTTTGGTGGCTCGGAAGCCTTTCCGCATCACGTGCTTGATGTCCACCGTCACGTTCTTGTACCCGTACTCGGCGTTTTCCAGACTCTTTATCGCCAAAGTAACCTTGTTTACGTCAGCGCCGAGGTCCAGCAGCGCACCCAGCATCATATCTCCGGAAATACCTGCGACTTGGCAGTCAATGGTAACTATTTGGGAAAATTCAGTCATTATGTTTCGACCGCTGGCTACTATTAAAAAGGCAAAAACGATATATTACTTGTGGTTCTATGGCAAGTGATTAAACAATGTACGCTTTGAAGGATATTTTGGAAAAAACCGCCAAAGGCGAGGTCACGGTAGAAGAAGCCGAAAAACTGGTGCGTTTGCAAGCCGTCGCTGAGCTTGAAGGCGTGGCGAAGATTGATTTTAACAGGGAGCAGCGCAAGGGCATTCCTGAAGTTGTTTTGGCTGAAAACAAGATGCCAGCAGACGTTGTTGAAATAACCCTGCGGATGATGCGTGAGAGCGGCAGAGTGATAGTTAGCAGATGCAGCCCAGAACACATTCAAGCCCTCAGAGGCGGGTTGCCGCGTGACGCTGTTTTCCAAGTTAATGAAAAAGCAAGAATGGCGGTTGTAAAAAACAGGGATTTCTCGGTTAAGGCTACTGGCGGAAAAATCGGGATTTTAACGGCTGGCACCTCTGACATTCCAGTCGCTGAAGAGGCGAAAGTGATTGCGGAGGAGATGGGCTGCCAAGTTTTTGCTTCGTACGACCTGGGCGTTGCTGGCATCCACAGGCTGCTTGGCCCGCTTAAGGATTTAATCATGAAGGACGTCGACGTTGTCGTTGTGGTCGCAGGCAGGGAAGGCGCCTTGTGCTCCGTTGTCGCAGGGTTAGTTAATGTTCCAGTCATCGCGGTTCCAACCTCTAACAGCTACGGCTTCGGCGAAAAAGGTGTAGGCACGCTGATGGCTATGCTTCAGTCATGCTCGCTGGGCTTAGCGGTAGTCAACATCGACGCGGGAGTTGCCGCTGGCGCGATGGCTACGTTGATCGCTAATCGAGCCGCCAAATTTAGAAAAACCTGACGGGAACCGATTTTCAACGGGCATCTTTGATTCGCGTGGCTCGGTTGACAGTATAATTTATCTTTAGCAAGTTACCCTTTTTCTGTTTAGGCATCAGACGAATGTGTGAGTTTTGGGAGAAATGGCGACGGCAGAGAAACGTAAGCTTGTAGTTTTCGACGTTGAAGGGGTGCTTATTCCGAAAAACCGCTTCATTTTCGAAATTGGAAAAGGCTTAGGTTTTTTTAGGCTGGTTAAGCTCCTTTTTTACGGTTTCCTCTATGAATCAGGCATTCTTGGGCTGCAATCAGTGCTTAAGCGTCTCTTCAGTGAACTCAGAGGAGTTAAGCTTGACGTTATAGTGGCGATTTTCGGTAAAATCTCTTCAACTTCTAGTCAGCAAACCGTCTTTGCACAACTCAAAGCGAGGAACTGCAAGACCGCTTTAGTCAGCTCTGGTTTGCCAACGGTTGTCGTGAAAATGTTAGCTGACCAACTGGGCGCGGACTACGCTTACGGCGTTGAAGTCGGCACGGAAGACGGCAGATTAACAGGCGAAATCTGCGGCGACGCAACCGAACCTAACGGGAAACTGAAGATTCTCACGCAGATATTAACGGCTGAAAACTTGAGGTTAAGCGACTGCGTGGTCGTGGCTGACGACAGAAACAACCGTTGCATTTTCCTGCCTGGGGTGTTGAAGATCGGTTTTAACCCTGATTTTGTCTTGCGTGTTAAAGCAGACAGGGTGGTGAGCGGGTCGCTTTCAGCCGTTATTCCCATAGTTGACGGGGAACGGCGTCGGCGTTCTTTCCCGTCGGTGAACGATTTCGTGCGGGAAGACATTCATGCGTCGGGGGTTTTCATGCCTATCATCGCCAGCTTGATAGGTGTCCCCGCAGTTGGCGTGCTGATTTTCGTTATAGCAGCAGTCTACACAGTGTCTGAGCTTTGGCGCTTGGAGGGAAAAGAGCTTCCGTTCATCTCGGCTGTAACCCGCCACGCCGCGTCTCAGTCGGAGCTTCTTGGGTTCGCGGCTGCGCCCCTGTACTTCGCTGGCGGCATCTTGTTCACCCTGGTTGTTTTTCCTCATCCTGCAAGCTACGCAGCCGTCGCCATGTTCTGCTTTGGTGACAGCGCAGCGTCGCTTTTCGGAGGCTTGATTTCATCGTCTTTGCCGTTTAATAAGGGGAAAACTTGGGAGGGCTCGTTGGCAGGGGTGTTCTTCGCGTTTCTAGCTGGAATGTTCTTTTTGCCTGGCAAGCCGCTTATTGCCTTGGCTGGCGCGGCGATCGCGATGACCGTTGAGGTTCTTCCGCTGCCTGTAAACGACAACGTGCTGGTTCCAGTGATAACGGGAGCGGCATTATCACTGCTCGTCTAAACTTACACGGTTTTTTCAAGCAGTGTTCCGAGACGGTTTTTTATTTTGGGAATTGATCAGGTCGCCTTTCTGCTGGTGGCTTAGCTTTTTTATTTCTCTTTCCCGCTTCATCGCTGCACCCCGGGAACCGAAAAGTTCAGTGTACGCGATTTTCAACGGCTTGTGTGTCTTGGTGTATCTTGCGCCGTTGCCGTTTTGGTGGAGCCTTGTTCTCGCGTCCAGATCTTTGGTGTAGCCCGTGTAGAAGCTTCCGTCGGCGCAGAGCAGGATGTAAACGCAGAACGACACTTGCCCTATTGCCCCCTGACCTCGGCGGGCATGTAATCATAAACGATCCCTCGCTGGATGGCTCTTTTCAGGTATGCCTCAGGGTCGATTTCCTGGACCTTCGCGTGGTCAACGTCGATAATGTAGATTTCGTGAATGCGCGCGTTTTTTATCTCTTCAAGCGTAACAGGCGGCCTCTGATAGTACGCGTCGCAGAGCCTTTTTATCTGCTGGATTTCCCAGTCTTCACGGTTCCTGGGCGGTTTGGCGAGCGCACGGGGAAACGGCAGGATATAGTGGGGAGGCACGCCCAACGCGAATTTTCCCGCGAAGCTGCTGTACCGTATTATTTTGCTTGCTAACCGAGCTGAAGTGTACGTTAACGGCGCCAGTGCGTTTTCAGGCGGAATGAAGCCTGTTTCAACCTCTACGATAAGGTTTCCTAACCCTTTTGTGGCGAAAAGGTCGCAGGTTAAAATTTCGTTCAGTTTGTTTTCAATTTGAACCTCGTAGCCCTTTTCAATCAGGTACTTTGCGCATACAAGCTCGTTTACGGAGTGGTTGATTTTTACGATGTTTTCTTTGCGCAGGTTCACCAGGCAGTTTTTGAGGAAGCCGAGTTTGTTTTTGACTTGCTCGTCGCAGTCGCTTGTTAGCCTAGAGAGTAAAGTCGTTAAATCATCTTCGAACTCTTGCCTGCTGCTCATTTACGTTTCCTTTCCAAGTTGACTTGCCCTTTGCACTTAAACTATTTGGTTTCGAAAATATATAAACTCAGAAACGCGCTGGGTGTTGAATCATTCTGTGCACAACTACGCTTATATAGAATTTCTGCGCATTTATACAGTGTCCAAGTTGAGGAGCAGGCTGAAAGTCAACTAAGCTTGGCTCGGTGTAAATATTAACTTCACCGCTTGGCGCTGTCTCGGCGAAAAGTGAACGGGACACATGTTTCCCGGGGTTTAGTTAACCAGCTGGCTGAACCTTGCTAGTTGCTCAGGCTTTGACTCAACTTGGCATCCTTTTGCTTACAGAAGCCGCATGTAAAGGGTAGACAGGGGTCGGCGGTTTTTTGTTGGGTTTGTTTTGGGTTGATTTTGTGGTTTGGGGCTTGTGGCGTTTGCAGGTCACGTTCTTTCCCGTGGAATCCCGTGGATTAGCGTTGTTTCCCGTTTTTTCCCGTTCATTACCGTTTCTTAGCGTTTTGGCAACGTATTCAGTTAGTGAATTATTCAGCAAGTGAATACAAACTGAGACTTGTTGATCGCTACCTCGCCTATGGCTTTATGGACGAGAGCACAAGCCGTGTGTTGGGCACGTCCACATCCACAATCTTGCAACCTTTGAACTCTTTCGCTTCCCCAAGGATGCTTTTGACTGTCACGTTGTCGCCTTCGACTTTAGCGTAGATTACATCTTTAAACTGGGTTTTCCCATCAAGGATAACGTTAAATTCACACATGAATCTTCACTGCTAGCAAAAAGAGAATTGTCGGTAATAAGCGTTTTATGGAAACAACTAACTGTTCCTGAGAAACCTTTACTTATATCAGCTTAAGGCTTTTTGAGGAAAAGCGGTCTTGAGTCGCCTTTACTAAGTTAAAGCGGCAGAGGAAAAGTGTAAACTTCAGGGGCAGTTCAGCGTGGACACCGTAAACTTTTTATGTTTACATGGCTGATTCTTTAGAGTACGCGGTATTAAGAGGCATGAAAATGAGGGATTGTCACCTCCATAGCTGGAATCGTCGGGTACTTATTCTTTGATTCTCCCAGGAAACCCTCTGAAAAAGCCGCGTCAAAATTTGCAATCATTTCTTCCCGAGACGAGGGTATATTTGTTGGAAAAGGAGAAAGCGATGAAAAATGACTAGAATGTCTGGTGCGCAAGCACTGTTAGAATCTCTTGAACGGCAAAACGTGAACACCATATTCGGCATCTTAGGCGGAGCCATCCTGCCAGTTTACGACGCTTTATTGGGCAGCACGAAAATCAGGCATATCCTTGCTAGGCACGAGCAATGCGCAGCGCATGAAGCCGAAGGCTACGCACGAGCCAGCGGGCGAGTCGGAGTCTGCATGGCAACTTCAGGTCCTGGAGCGACCAACCTGGTTACGGGCATAGCGAACGCGTACATGGATTCTTCACCCATAGTGGCATTGACAGGACAGGTTCCATCCAAAGCCGTTAACTCGTCCTACATGATCGGCAAAGACGCCTTCCAAGAAGCAGACATCATCGGCATCACAACCCCAATCACGAAGTACAATTTCCAGCCAAGAACCGTCGCTGAAATTCCGACGATCGTTAACACGGCGTTCTACATTGCGTCCACGGGCAGGCCGGGACCAGTTCTGATTGATCTGCCAAAGGACGTGCAGTCAGACATGGGTGAGGTGGAGGTGACTGACAAGATCGAAGCCCGCGGTTACAAGTCAATGATCGAGATAGACTTAACAAAGATTAGCGAAGCCGCCAGTTTGCTTGTCAGTGCGGAGCGACCCCTGATTCTGTCAGGCGGCGGAGTCATAATCTCGAACGCTTCAGACGAAATCATGGAGATGTCTGACTTGCTGATGGCGCCGGTCGCCACAACACTTATGGGCAAAGGCTCTTTCCCCGAAGTACACCCCCTATCGGTCGGAAGCATAGGGATGCATGGAAACCCGGCGGCGAACAGGCTGCTGGGTGAAGCCGACGTGCTTCTGGCTGTGGGAACAAGATTCTCTGATCGTGCAACGGCAAACCTGGACACTTTCGCGTCTGAAGCCAAGAAGATACACATCGACATTGACGAGGCAGAAATCGGCAAAAACGTCGAGGTCGAAGTGCCCATAGTCGGCGACGCCAAAACCGTCTTGAAACTTTTGTTAGCCGCCTTAGCCGATAAATTGCATAAAGGTGAAGGAACCGCTTGGACAAAACGGGTTAAAGAGGCAAAAGAGAAGCTGAGTCCGCTGCTGAAGGATAGACCCCGAGACATCGTTCCGAAAGCGTTGCTGATGGAGTTAAGGAAACTGCTGCCTGAAAGCGCGATAGTCACCACGGAGGTTGGGCAAAACCAGATGTGGTCGGCTCTGTACTTCCAAGCCCTAAGGCCTAGAAGCTTCATCAGCTCAGGCGGGTTAGGAACCATGGGCTTCGGTTTCCCAGCGGCAATCGGCGCAAAAGTCGCCTGCCCAGACAGACCAGTCGTTGACATAGCGGGCGACGGCAGCTTCATAATGAGCGAACAGGAACTCGCATGCTCCGTCACGGAAAAGATTCCCGTCACCGTCATAGTGCTGAACAATTCGGTGCTGGGCATGGTGGCGCAGTGGCAGAGAATGCTCTACAAACGCCGCTACATGGCTGTTCATCTGGGTAAAACGCCTGACTTCGTAAAGCTGGCTGAGGCTTACGGAGCGCAGGGGCTGCGGGCAACGTCAATCGAGGAATTCCACAAAGCAGTTAAGACAGCACTTGACAGTAAGGTTACCACGGTGATCGATGTGCCTATAGGCTCAGAGCATGACGTCGTGCCCTTTGTGCCTCCAGGCTGCGGTTTACCGCAACAGAGAGGTGACTACTAATGGAAGCTGGAAGAACCAAAATAATTTCGGTGCTCGTCGAAAACAAGCCGGGTGTGCTCTTCGGGGTTTCAAACCTGTTCCGACGTAGAAACTTTAACATCGAAAGCATCACGGTCGGCCCGAGCGAGCAAAAGGACATGGCGCGGATGACAATAACCGTCAACGAGGATGAAAGAACAATCGTCCAAGTCGTCAAGCAAGTCGCGAAACTCATCGATGTGCTTAAAGTCGAGGAGCTGGAGCCTGGAAACTTTGTGATGCGGGAGCTGGCTTTGATAAAAGTTAACGCGCCAACCGCGAAAGATCGCTCCGACATCATCAACTGCGTTGAAGTCTTCCGAGGGCGAATCATCGACGTTTCAACCGACAGTTTAACCGTGGAAATCACGGGGACACCTGACAAGCTAGACGCGTTCCTAAACCTGATGAAGGCGACAGGAGTCATTGAACTTGCAAGAACAGGCATAACCGCGTTGGCAAGAGGAGCAAAATCCGTGAGAATAGACGAATAAACCGCCTCTGTGAACGGAAACCCTTAATTTCAAGTTTTCTTAAAATGACAAACTTGTCATTGTTATCGGCAGCAAAAAAGCAACTGATAGAAGAAGAGAGTAAAAATGAACATAACAGAAAAAATCTTGGCTAAAGCTTCGGGAAAAGAAGCCGTGCATCCAGGAGAAATAGTCGACGCGAACGTTGACATGGTGATGGTGCACGATTTAACTGGACCTTTAGCCGTTGAAGCCTTCAAGAAAATAGGCGTACAGAAAGTTTGGGATAGCCAAAAAGTAGTGGTTATACTGGACCATCAGGTACCAGCTGAATCCATCAGAGCTGCGGAACTGCACAAGACCATGCGTCAATTCGCCAAAGACCAGAAACTGCGCATATACGACGTCGGCAGAGGCGGAATCTGCCATCAAGTCATGCCTGAGAAGGGGCATGTTGTTCCTGGAACAGTTATCGTAGGCGCCGACTCGCACACTTGCACCTACGGAGCCTTCGGAGCCTTCGCCACGGGAATAGGCTCAACCGAGGCAGCGGCGGTTATGGCGACGGGGAAGATTTGGCTGAAAGTACCTAAGGCGATAAAAGTAAACGTGACGGGGAAGTTCCCAAAGTACGTTACTCCAAAAGACCTGATCTTATCCATAATCGGCAAATTAAGTGTAGAGGGCGCCATATACGAAAGCGCTGAATTCACCGGTCCAACAATCAAGGACATGAGCATAGCGGGAAGAATGACGCTGTGCAACATGGCGGTTGAGATGGGCGCTAAAAACGGCATCATCGAACCTGACGAAACAACCCGTGAATTCTTAAAGGGAAGAGTCAAAACCCTGCCGAACTTTGAAGAACTAAAAAGCGACAAAGACGCCGTTTATCGACGCACCGTGAACTTTGATGTTTCAAAGATGGAGCCCCAGATTGCTTGCCCATCGTCGGTAGACAACGTGAAGCCAGTTTCAGAAGTAGGCAACGTCCAGATTGAGCAAGCGTTCATCGGGTCATGCACCAACGGCAGAATCGAAGATTTACGCATCGCCGCTCAAATCCTAAAAGGCAGACGCCTAAAAGACGGCGTCAGGGCACTGGTGATTCCAGCGTCGCAGGAAGTTTACAAGCAAGCATTAGACGAAGGCTTAATGGAAACCTTTACAGATGCAGGCGCGATGGTCTGCGGTTCAGCTTGCGGACCATGCTTGGGCGGGCACATAGGGTTATTGGCGGCGGGCGAAACTTGCGTTAGCACTTCAAACAGGAACTTCATCGGAAGAATGGGCAGCACCCAAGCCAGCGTGTACTTAGCTTCCCCAGCAACGGTAGCTGCTTCAGCCGTAACAGGTAAAATCACCGACCCGAGAAAACTGGAGGCAAAAGCATGAATATGAAAATCAAAGGTCCAGCCATAAAACTCGGAAACAACGTTGACACAGACGTCATTCTGCCCGGACAATACTTGACGTTGATTGACCCTTACGAGCTGGCAAAGCATGCCCTAGCAGGCTTAGATCCAGCGTTTCCTGAGAAAGCAAAAAAAGGCGTGATCTTGGTAGGCGGGAAAAACTTCGGGTGCGGATCCAGCCGAGAACAAGCGCCTTTAGCGCTAAAGTACGCTGGCGTGAAATGCGTGTTAGCTGAATCTTTCGCGCGGATCTTCTTCCGAAACGCCATAAACATCGGCTTGCCAGTGATCGAGTGCAAGGGCATATCGGCAGCGGTTGAAACGGGTGACGAGTTAGCCGTGGATTTCGAAGCTGGCAAGGTGGAAAACGTTTCGAAGGGCAAAAAGTTTCAAGTAGAGAAGCTGCCACCGTTCATACTGGAAATATTGGCTGATGGCGGATTAATTGAGAATTTACGAAGGAGAATGAACAAGAAATGACTGAATACGTGATTTCCCTGATTCCAGGAGACGGGATCGGCCCAGAACTGACAGAGGCAACCTTGAAGGTTTTGGATGCTGCCCAGAAAAAGTTTGGCATAAAACTGAAAATGGTTGAGGCGGAGGCAGGCGACGGCACCTTGGTGAAAAGAGGCGCGGCGCTTCCTGCTGACACCGTAGAAAAAATTAAGGCTTCCCACGCTTGCCTAAAGGGTCCAGTGGGCGAAACAGCGGCAGACGTCATAGTTAAGCTCAGGCTGATGTTTGATTTGTACGCGAATCTGCGTCCGATCAAGTCTTACCCAGCCGTCCCAGCGGCTAGACCCGACATTGACATGCTGTGGGTCAGAGAAAACACTGAGGACGTTTACAAAGGCTTAGAGTTCACCCTCGACAACGACACAACGCTGTGCCTAAGAGTCATCACCCGAAGGAACTGCCAGCGCATAGCCAAAAAAGCCTTCGAAATGGCTCGGCTGCGAAACGGCAAGAAGAAGGTGACCGCCGTTCACAAGGCAAACGTCATGCGGGTAACTGACGGGCTATTTGCCAGCGTGTGCCGAGAAACGGCGAAGCAGTACCCAGACATCGCCTTTAACGAACTGTACGTTGACGCCGCATCTATGCGTCTAATCAAAGAGCCTCAGATATTCGATGTGTTCTGCACATGCAACATGTTCGGCGACATACTAAGCGACGAAGCAGCCCAACTCATCGGCGGACTAGGCATGGCTCCAGGCGCAAACATCGGCGAAAACTTTGCGCTATTCGAACCCATCCACGGTTCAGCACCGAACAGGGAAGGAAAACACACGGCAAACCCGATCTCGATGGTTCTGAGCGCAAAGATGATGCTGGAGTGGCTGGGAGAAAAGTACAACGACCCGAAATGCACTCGGGCAGGCGCGGCAATCGAGAACGGCGTGGTCTACGCTTTGCGTAACGGTCAAACTGTTCCAGACTGCGGCGGCGACACAACGACCGTGGGAATGGCGGAAGCCATTGCTGCAGCTTTAACAGTGAAAACTGGCTGAAAACATGACAAATAAATACATTCGAATTTTAGACACCACCCTGCGGGATGGTGAGCAAACCCCCGGGGTTTCTTTGACCCCTGAAGACAAGATCGAGATTGCGCGCCAACTAGCCAAATTGGGCGTTGACGTTATCGAAGCTGGTTTTCCAAGCTCTTCCGAGGGCGAAAAAAAGGTCGTTAAAGAAATTGCCAAAATGGGCTTAGACTCTGAAATCTGCGCGCTGTCACGGGCTACTAGGGGCGATATCGACGCGGCGCTGGAGTGCGATGTCGATTTGATTCACGTTTTCATCCCAACTTCCCCAGTGCAGATGCGGTACGCGGTGAACTTGACGCCTGAGCAGGTTTTGGCGTCGGCTGTTGACTCCGTTGAGTACGTGAAGAAGCACGACGTAAAATGCGAGTTTTCACCCATGGACGCCACACGCTCCGAAATGCCCTTCCTAAAGCAAGTGTGCCAAGCCACTGAAAAAGCTGGAATGGACACCCTAAACCTTCCAGACACGGTCGGCATAATGATTCCTAAAACAACCATAAAATTCGTTGAAGAAATAAAATCAGTCGTCAACGTTCCAATAAGCATCCACTGCCACGACGACTTCGGCTTAGCAGTAGCAAACTCGCTGGCTGCCGTCGAAGCAGGCGCTGCACAGGTGCACGTTGCCGTCAATGGACTGGGCGAACGCGCGGGCAACGCCTCGCTAGAAGAGGTGGTTATGGCGCTGCAGGTAATCTACAAGTACAAGACAGGCGTAAACTCGCGCTTGCTTTACAGCACATCCCGACTGGTTTCTTCGTTGACGGGCATCGCCGTGCAGGCTAACAAGGCGCTGGTGGGCGAAAACGCTTTTGCGCACGAATCAGGCATCCACACGCGCGGAGTAACAGAGAAGCCCTTAACGTTCGAACCGATAGATCCCGCGTTGGTGGGTCGCACAAGAAAACTTGTCGCTGGGAAACTGGCGGGGACACGCGGCATCAAGGCGGAGCTTGACGAAGTCGGCATTCACCCAACGGAGGAGCAGCTGAAAGAGATTGTCAGACGCGTCAAGGAACTTGGCGACAAAGGCAAAATGGTCACGGACGCTGACCTGCTGGCTTTGACTTCAGCGGTTATAGGTGAAGTCATTGGCGAAGAAAAAATCGTTGACCTCTGCGACATGGCAGTTGTGACAGGCATCAAAGTCATACCGACAGCCTCGGTGCGGCTGGTTCTGAACGGAAAAGCGTACGTTGCCGCGGAAACAGGCGTCGGTCCAGTTGACGCGGTTCTTAAGGCGATTCAGAAGTTAACCAGCAACCTGGAAGAAATCCGCCTCAGAGAGTACCGTCTTGAAGCAATCACGGGCGGCTCAAACGCTGTGGCGGAAGTTATCATAAAGGTGGAAGACGAGGAAGGCAACGTTGTGTCGGCTCGCGCGGCAAGAGAGGACATCGTGATGGCCAGCGTTGAAGCGATGATAAACGGCATAAACAAGCTTCTGATTAAGCATAAGCAGGGAAACAAACCATGAAAGTAGCCTATCAGGGCGAAATTGGCGCATATGGTGAAATGGCTGTCTACAAGTTCTTCGGCAGCAAAGTAGAGCCGATCTCCTGTATGGATTTCAGGGATGTTTTCGAGTCGGTAAAAAACGGCACGGTTCAAGCTGGTGTCGTGCCGATTGAGAACTCCATTGAGGGCAGTGTCAACCAAAACTACGACTTGTTCCTTAGCTATGACCTAAAAGTTTCAGGCGAGGTCGCAGTGAAACTCGCCCATGTCCTCATCGCCAACCCCCAAACCAAGTTTGAGGACATAGAAACTGTTTATTCGCATCCGCAAGCGTTAGCTCAATGCCGAAATTACCTCGAAAAGCACAAGTGGGAAATCATCCCAGCCTACGACACCGCTGGAAGCGTCAAGATCATCAAAGAAAAAGAGCTTCTCAACGCCGCCGCAATCGCAAGTGAAAAAGCCGCCGACATCTACGGCATGAAGATTCTTGCCCGCGACATAGCCGACAACCTGTCAAACTACACCCGTTTTCTTGTGCTTTCGCATGAAGACGCGGCGCCTACAGGCGATGATAAAACCTCAATCATATTCTCAACCAAACATGTCCCAGGAGTGCTGTACCATGCTCTTGGGGAGTTCGCGTCAAGAAACATCAATCTAACTAGAATCGAATCCAGACCTACCAAAACCACGGCGTGGCAGTACAACTTTTACGTTGACTTTGAAGGGCACAGAACCGAAAAACGCTGCGCGGAAGCCCTGACAGCGTTGGAAAAGTACGCCACGTTCGTCAAAATTCTGGGGTCTTACCCAAGAGTCATCTAGATTACCCGAGCCTCACACGATCCAAGCTGAAGCCCTGAAGGCTCTGGAAAAGTACGCGGCGTTCATCAAAATCTTAGGGTCATATCCTGAAGCCAAATCGTCACAATAAGACAAAATGAGATTGTAACATACTTGTTACATATGGAACAAAAATGTTACAGGCAAACTTTGCTATCGCTTAACCACGTTTCTGTAGAAATTCCCGATGACTCTGTGCCCCTCAAGATGTGATTCGCCTTTTACGTTTACGCGTTCGGGATGGAACTGAACGCCGTAAAACGGTTTGCTTCTGTGTTTAACGGCTTCTACTTCGCATGAAGCCGAATCTGCAAGCAGAACGAAGCCAGCCTCTCTAAGATTTTCTTTCAAGACGTTATCGTAATGATTTTCTGACAGCGGCACCGTCTGGTTTTCTCTGAATCCAGCGAATATCCCGTCGACGTCAACCACCCGGACTGCTTCAAAACGGTCCAGTACAGGCTGAGCGAGCGACCCGACTTTTGCGCCGAACGCCCAGCAGAGCAGCTGATGGCCAAAGCAGATGCCTAAGGTGGGTAAGTCGCAGGTTTTTATCAGATTAGCAACCCCCTCGAAGAAGTGCCTGTCTGAAGGGTCAACTATTCTGGCGCCAGAACCGCTTATGACAACGGCGCCAATTTCCTCTTTGACGCGGTAGCCCTCATGGATGTCGCTGAACTGGATAACGTCGCATTCGCTGAACTTTCCAACGGCTTCAACTAAAGCCTCGCTTTTCGTTTTAAGAGAACAGTTAACAATCAATGATTTTGGGATGTAATCACGTCTCAATTGCTATATCCACATACGCCTCGGCGTCGTAGAGCGTTCCTTCCATTCCTCGGTGTCTCCCGCCTTTCATAATCAGTCTTGGCCCAGAAACTTTGCGGGCAATGTAGACTATACGTTTGCCGACAATGCTGTCGCCTTCTTTGGTTAGTGTGGTCATTTTTTCGCCTTCTTTACTTGTCCCTCTTCGAGAAGCTTGTTAATCGCCTTGAACGTTATGCTAAAGTCTAATCCGAGTGCATTGGCTATTTCACTGGCGAAGTTGGGTCCCGGATGCTCTTTGAGGTAATCCTGAATCATGCGTTCAGCTTCTTGGGCGTCTACGTTTTTGACGCTGACAATTTCCATGCTGCCGAGCTTGTCTCGTACGGATTCCCGGAGGAAGTCTGCGAAACTGCGGTAAAGTCCTGCATCGACGAGTTGCTGGACCTTTGCGTAGTTTGATTTGGAAAGTCGGACTGCTGCTTGGAGCCCTTCTGACTCAGCGAGTTTCTGCTTCTGCACCATAAAGAGGCACTTCTTTGGTACCAAATGGTACAGGAATAACTAATAAGGTTTATCATAAATGTGGGATAAAAAATGTCAAAACCAAATCTTGATTGAAAGAACCTACACAGCGAAAAAGTTCTAAAATCGAGCTGCTCCTATTTTTCTGTGGCTTCCAGCATTCGGTACATGACTTCGTAGGATTCGGCGAAGTCGGGGTCAGCCTTCAGCAGTTTCGCTTTAAGCTGCTCCATCCGATCAACGATTGCCTGCGGGTTCTTCTGCTTGAGCAAGTCCAGCCACTCCTGCGCCTTGGCGATGTAGAGCTCCTCGATCTTGCCCATCTCCGGCAGCTTCATCTGCAAATTCGCGTACAAGTCAGGAGTTTCCAGAGCGGTTGCCTCCGCCAAGGTGAAGAGCATGCGGTAAGTCGTCCCCGCCACATGCTTGGTTTCAGAGAAATCCTTTTGCTCAAGAAGGGTTTCGCAGGCGGCTAACCCGAGGAAATGCGGCAGCCCCAAAACGACGGACATGAGTTGGTCGTGTTTTTTGGGGGTCATGATGAAAACGCGGGCTTCTTCCTTTTCCAGCCACTTCTTGAAGCCGTCGGCATATTTCGCCTCGGCGGCGTTGGTTGGGGTGAGCACGTAGGCTTTGTGTTTTACGCCCTTGCTGCCTGGACCGAAAACGGGGTGCGTCCCCAAGACCAAGCCGCGCTTGATGTGCTCATGCATGACCCTGACTGGGTACTCCTTGATTGAGCATATGTCCGTGACCGCCTGCCCATCATGAACGTAAGGACCGATTTTTTTTACGACTTCTTCGAAGCTGCTGATTGAAACGCAAATCATGATTTCGTCGGCTGCTTTGACCGCTTCTACGAAATCAGGGGTGGTTTCAACGCCCAATTCTTTGCCAAGCCTTGACAGCTTTGCCTCTTTTCTGTCTGACAGGATTACGCTGTCGCCTTTCTCCTTGCAAAACTTTGCGAACCATACACCCATTTTTCCCGCGCCGAGAACCGCGGTTTTCATCGGAGCGCCTCACTGATCTTTTCCAGTCCCACCTTTATATGGTCTCTTGGAGCAGTCAACGAAATGCGGAAGTGCTCGCGGTAGTCGCCGAAGGATGTCCCAGGAGCCACCGCCACGCCTTTATCAAGCAGGTCCAGCGTGAATTTCTCTGAGTCTAAGCCTTTGCGTTTGGGGAATATGTAGAATGGCGCCTCGGGTTTTGTGAAGGAAAGCCCAGCTGCAGCCAGGGTTTTGCTTGCCATGTTGGCTCTTTCATGGTATTCCTCTTTGATTTCCTTTGTAAGTTGCCTTTGCATTTCAAGCCCTTTCAAGGCTGCTTCCTGTATGAACACGGGAACGTTGTTTATTGTAATCTGGTTCAGTCTGGTTATGTTGTCTATCAGTTGCTTGTTCGCTATGATGTAGCCGACTCGCCAGCCTGTCATGGTGAACATTTTTGAGAACCCGTTCGACAGTATGTGCGTGTAGTTGCCGTCGTATTCGAGGATGCTTTTTGTTTTCACGAAGCTGATTGGACCGTAAACTTCGTCTGAGAGGATAGTTACGCCTTTCCTGTTGGCGATTTCCACAATGCCGTCCAAGGTTTTGGCATCCATCACTTTGCTTGTTGGGTTATTGGGGTTGTTGAGAATTATCAGCCGAGTGTCTTTGTCAATCATGGCTTCAAGCTTACCCAGATCCACTGCCCAGCCATCTTCCATTTCGGTTCTCAACAGTTTTGTCTGTGCACCGATGCTTTTCGCCATCAGTTCGTAAGCGGTCCAGTAAGGCGTGGGAATGATGATGTTTCCTCCGCCCTTCATCAGAAGGTACAGGGTGGCGAAGACGCCCCATTTGGAGCCGGGGGTAATGACCACGTTTTCTGTTTTTACGCCGTGAATTTTGGCGAGTTTCTGTCTTAGTTTTTCCTCGCCATAAGCTGAAGAATACTTTGTTTTGCCTGCCTTCATGGCTGCGTAAGCAGCTTCCACGATTTCGCTTGGCGTGGCTAGGTCAGGGTCACCTAAGTTTAAGCGGATAATCTTTTTTCCTTCGTTTTCGAGCCGTATGGCTTTCTCGTTTATTTCGTAAAGCATCGCGGACCTTTCCTTTTTGTTTTCTACTCTTGAACAACACTGCACATATTAACTATTTCGCGGTAAACAGCCTCAACTTGCAGGGAATCTAAACCGAATTCGGCTGATTTCTCTTTTACCCTCTTGTAGACTTCGTTTTCTCTGGAAACGTCTTTGACAGGCATGCCCCGCTTCTTCTTAACTAAGCCGATCGCCATGCATATTTTTACTCTTTCACAAAGCGCCTTCAGAATTACGTCGTCGACTTGATCAACCCGTTTTCGGTACAGTTCAAGCTCTTCCATCAGTTCTTTCTCTCCAAAACTTTCGGTATAAAACCTACACGGATCATGTGGTCCGCCACAGTTACCGCAACCGCAGCCTCGACCGCTGGCACAGCCTTCGGAACCACGCATGGGTCATGCCTTCCCTTAACGGTGAGCACGGCTTCTTCCATCGTGGACAAGTTCACGGTTTTCTGTTCCCTGCCGATTGAAGGCGTCGGTTTAATCGCTACCCGCATCAGGATTGGCATGCCGTTTGATAAGCCGCCTAAGACTCCGCCCATGTTATCCGTTGAAGCCGTGACTTTCCCGTTTTTCATGACATACGCATCGTTGCTTTCTGAACCTTTCAACTCCACGAGACCAAATCCCAAGCCGAACTCAACAGCCTTCACGGCGGGAACATTAAACAGCGCCTTAGCCAAGTCAGCGTCAAGCGAATCGAACATTGGCTCGCCAACTCCCACGGGAACATTCAACGCGACGCATTCAACCGTGCCGCCCACGCTTTCCCCTTCCTTGCGAGCAGCGACAATGGCTTCCTCCATCCGTTCAGCGCACGACAAGTCAGGGCATCGAGTCGACGCGGCATAACGGTTCCTGCGGATTTCTTCAGTGCTGAACTTTTTTTCGGTTTTGATTTTGCCGACGGCTCTGGTGTAGGCTAGGACGTCAACGTCGAACTCGCTTAGGAGTTTTTTGGCAATGGCTCCAGCCATTATGAGCGCCACGGTTACTCTGCCGCTGAAGCGTCCGCCGCCGCGGTAATCATTAAAGCCGCCGTATTTCACGCGAGCGGGGTAATCGGCGTGTCCCGGCCTTGGCAAATCCTTGATTTCCTCGTAGCTGCCCGAGTCAACCTCCCTGTTCTCAACCGTCACCGCTATTGGAGCGCCAGTGGTGAAGCCGTTGAAAACGCCCGAGAGAATTTTAGGCACGTCTTTTTCGATTCTTGCGGAAACAATTTTTGGGTCTGCCGGGATACGCCTGTCCAGTTCAACTTGAATGTCAGCTTCCGAAAGAGGCAAACCCGCTGGGCAACCGTCAACGACTACGCCGACGATTTTGCCGTGGCTTTCGCCGAATGTTGTTACCGTGAATTCTTTACCAGTCGAATTTCCCGCCAACGATTTCCGCTCCTAACTGTTTTAGATGAGTGAAGAACTGCGGATAAGACTTTCTGACGCACTCGGCGTTTTGAATTGTGCTTTGTCCTTCCGCGCCAAGGGCAGCGACCGCGCAAGCCATCGCTACCCGATGGTCGTTATGAGGGTCGATTACCGCGCCATGCAACCCCGCTGGTCCAGTGACTTCTAAGCCGCTGGAATCTGCTTTTATCTGGGCGCCCATCTTGGCAAGTTCAGCTTGAATTGACGCTAACCTGTCTGACTCTTTAAGCCTTAGCCGTTGCGCGCCAGTTATTTTGGATGCGCCTTTTGCGAAGCACGCGAGGGCGGCGAAGACTGGGACCAAGTCGGGCGTGTTTTTTGCGTCAACCGTTAAAGCCTCAAGCGAGCCGCCTGCCCCGTCGATTTCAACGCTGTTCTCGCAGACCTTTCCAGCCACACCCATCTGCTTGAGGACGGCTAGAATCGACTTGTCTCCTTGAACGCTCTCGTAATCAAGGTCGTTCACCTGAACCTTAGACTTAGTTATGGCTGCTGCTGCGAGAAGAAACGCCGCTGAAGAAAAGTCGCCTGGCACCCTGCAGTCAACGGGCTTGTAGGTTTGGTTGGCAGGGATGAAGATGCGTTCAAAATTGCCGTAAACGTCCACGGTGACTCCGTGCTTCTGAAGCACAGTCCAGGTCATTTTGGCGTAGTCAGCCGACTCCAACGGCGAAGTGAGAGTGATCTCGGTGTCAACCTTAGCCATCGGGCAGGCAAACATCAAGCCTGAAATAAACTGAGAACTCACGTCTCCCCGAATGGACGTTTGGCCTCCGAGGATACCACCGCCCTCAACTGTGACCGCGTCTTTTCCGCCCAGCTTTTTGTAGTGTACGTTAGCGCCGAGGTCGCTTAAGGTTTGAATGAGGGGTTCGATGGGTCGGCGTTCAAGAGAGCCTCTGAAGAGAAGAATCGAAGGGTCAGCCGCTAGGGCAGCTACGGGTATCATGAAGCGCAATGTTGCCCCAGACTCTCCGCAGTCTACAGGCGCTTTCGCGGCTTGAAGAGGAACTGCGCCTTTGACGACCCAGCCGTTTTCCTCAAAGCTTGTTTCTGCACCCAACGCCGTAACCGCGCGCAATGTTGCCTCCGTGTCCTCGGATAGAAGAGGATTCGAAACTTTCCCAGCCCCGTTGGAAAGCGCCGCGGCAATAAGCATCCGCTGAGTATAAGACTTCGACGGTGGAGCACAGACTTCCCCGCTTAGCCTTTCAGCCTTCTTAACTGTCAAATCAACCATTGGCTACAGCACCCTCGCTTTCTCTTGGTTAAGGCAAGCCTGCAGGACTTCACCGCCGTGTTTTTGCAACGCAGCCTTCACCGAGTCAACTTTGTCTTTAGGCGCAACTGCCGTCACCGCTGGTCCTTTTCCGCAGAGCCCAGCAGCCACGGCTCCAGCAGCCAACGCGTCAACCGCGATTGAAGCGTCATACCCTGAAGCTGAGGAGTAAATCAACCCGTTCAGCGTCAGCGCCGCCCAGAACTTGCCCGCTAAAGCCTGCTCGTAAGCGACTTGAACAAGGGGTTTCACCGTTCTAAGCCTCTCAACGTTGGAATCAGCTGAGTAAGCTTTTTGCGGCGGCACATGAAAAAGCACCGTCAAATCCTCAGTAAACGGTTGCTGCTTGACGATTTCCCTTTTCAAGTTGTCTGTGATGACTATGCCCCCGAAGTATGAGGCGCAAGCATCGTCAAAAGCGCCCGTCACCGTAACTTTCGCGTCAAAAGCGGCGTCTACACCCAGATTGACGATTTCCAAGTCATCAAGCGTTTTTTCCAGAGCCGCCGTCGCTGCCAGCGCCACCGCGTTGGCCGCGGCACTGCTGCTTTTGAGCCCCTTTGCGACTGGGATGTTAGACCAAGTCTTAACCTTGGCGCCGAACCTGCTCTCGACTTTGAAACGCCTAAAAACCTGCGTCACCGTCTTCTCCATCAAAACTGTGCTTTCTTTCGGGTCCGAGGTTATCCCTGCTTCGATGACGCCGGGTTCGTCTGTTAACTTTACTTCAGCCTTCGTCCACAGGTCAACTCCGAAAGCCGCGCCCTTGCCTAGCGCCATCGCGTTAACGATTGTTGCCGCTCCATGAGCGGTAGCCGCTGCTTTGCCAGTCAATTTTTCCGCACCTTTTGCAAGTGGTTAAGCGCTGCCCCCCTCATAACTTCAACTGGCGCCTCGCGACCAGTCCAGATTTCAAAAGACACCGCGCCTTGCTGAATCAGCATTTCAACCCCGCTGACCACTTTGGTTCCTGCAGCCTTAGCGTCTTTCGCCAGCCTAGTTTCGACTGGGTCATACACGATGTCCATTACCGCCAACTCGGGTTTAAGCCATTCAGAAGCCACCAGGGTCTGGTTGACGTTTGGTTTCATCCCAACCGAAGTAGCGTTAACCAGCACATCGGCGTTGGCAAGATTAGCTTTGACCGTTTCCCGTGAAAGCTCGTCAGCATCGACTTTTTTATTGTAAGTTTCTCTGAGCATGTTTGCTAAGTCGATGGCTGCTTTCGGGCTCCGATTTAAAATTACCAGCTCAGCCCCTTCCAGAGCAAGAGCCAGCGCTATCGCTCTTGCGGTGCCTCCCGCCCCGAGCAAAAGCACTTTTTTGTCCTCTACCTCGACGCCGTTTTCCTTCAGGGCTTTGAATGCCCCGAAGCCGTCGGTGTTGTAGCCGAAAAGTTTGCCGTTCTCGTTTTCTATCGTGTTAACCGCGCCGAGGAACGTGGCGGTTTGGTCAACTTCGTCTAAGAAGCTGACTACGGCGTTTTTGTAGGGCATGGTAACGCTTAATCCTTGAATGTCTAAAGCTCGCATGCCTTGGACGGCGTTTTCAACCTCATCGGGTTTCACTCTAAATGCCAGGTAAATGCAGTCCAGTTTAAGCGCTTCGAACGCTGCATTATGAATGATTGGGCTCAGGGTGTGCTCTATGGGGTCGCCGATTACACCGTAAACCTTGGTTTTTCCAGAAACAAACATCTGTTAAGCCCCCAAAATGCTGTAGGCATTTTTCATTTCGCTGATTGAGATTTGCCCCTTCGCCGTTTCGCTGCCATTTTCAAGCGATGCGAACGTGAAGAAGGCGCCGAACAAAGGTGAAAGAACCCTTGAAACCCGCCCTGCTTCGCCCATGCAGAAACATACGAGTTTAACCTTGTCTGAATGGGAAGCGACAAAATTCAGCACCGCCAAGTTGTCTTCTACCGTTTCGGCTGCGCCCACGATTTTGCAGACGCTGGCGTCGCATGCGATTTCCTCCTTCAGAACCATTTCCATCTCGGGAAAGCTTAATGGACAGTCGAGTTTGTGATGGGAAACGATTGGTTTGGCGCCTAGCTTTTTGAGTTCATCAATTGTTTCTTTATGGTTTGGGCTTGAAAGGTCAACGTCGACGTACTGGAACCCGTTTTCGGCTGCGTTTAGAAGTGTCTGTTGCCGCTCGGCTTCTGTTCCAGCGAAGAACCCTTTCTCGCCCGTAAGCTTGTTTGTCGCGATCAAGGGGATTTTTGCAGTTTTGGCAAGCACCGCCAAGTTTTGGGGCATTTCAAAACAGTCCAATCTAACTTCAATCAGATCCGCTTTTAGTTTTTGCGCCTTCTTGACAAGCGCCAGTGCTTCAGCGTTGTTTTTTGGAAGAATTGAGGCACAGATTCTAGGGGTCATTTTTCAATCACCGTTTCTTCAGGCACGGACACTCCGAAGTGTCTGCCCCCTTTCGCGGCTAAGTGCACCACGACTTCGTCGTTGGACTTCAGGTCCGTGACGGGTTTTGAGCCTTGGGGCGTGACGAGTCGGATGGTTTCCGCGTTTTGAAGGATCACTTTTATGATTTTGTCTTCAACCTGTGCCTCTACGAGGATGAGCGGCCTGATTTCGATTTTTACTCGTCCCACGTTGGTTTTGCGTGTTTTGCCTTCGCGATTTACTATTATGACTTCGTCGCCCGCTTTGAATTCCTGCAGGTAACGAGTAGTTTGCAGAGTGCCCAATGTGTACATGGATACGGAGCCAGCGTTTACCCTGAACGGTCGAGAAGCCACATAGAGGTTCTCGTTGACTTCCGCTTCCACGAGGAATAAGCCTGCACTTTGGCTTCCAACCAGCATGCCTTCGCCGTGAGTCATCAAATCGCAGGTGTCCACGCATACCCGAGCGCCCGTGCTGATGGGTCTTGTCGAAATTATTTTTGCCACCGCCATTTCAAGCTTCAACGCCTCAGGCTTAACAACGGCAACGGTTTTTAGAACTTCATCGCGGTCAGAAGTCTTCAGCAAAACGCCGTCCGTTCCCAATTCAAGGGTTTCAAGCGCCACCTTTGCCTCTTCGGCGTTAGTAACTTCAACGATCAGTTTGCTTTTACCCTTGATGCGGGCAATCAAGTTTTCAAGAGGAATAACTCGCCAGTTTGCGCAGCTGATGATAAAGTAACTTGCTCCAAGTTCTGCTCCTTTGACGATTTGATCTTCACTTTCTTTGTCGCTGACACAGATCCGAACAATCTTTTTCTGTACATCGGTTTTTTCGAGTTTCACTCCTTTTTTGGGAGAAAAGATATCCAGTGTAACGGGTTTCTTGTTTACAAAAAAGGTGGCTTTGTCCCCTTCGACCACGCAATCGCCGTACTGATTGACAAGCGACTCTAAAGCATCCTTTTTTTCCTGCGATGGTTCAATCCAGAGTTCCTTCAAGGCTTTTCACCGAGAATTTTAAGCGCTTGCTCCACGCTGGCTCCGCCGTGAACAATCGCCGCGAGCGCCTTAACCATGAGGGTTGGGGTTTCATGCTGGAACACGTTGCGTCCGATTGAAAGCCCCGCCGCGCCAGCCAAAAGTGCCTCGTGGGTCGTTTGAAGAATCTCTGCGGACGTCTTACATTTTGGTCCTCCGGCAATCACAACGGGAACCGGGCAGCTTTCAACGACCGCCTTGAACGTTTCCGTGCTGCCTGTGAAGTTGGCTTTGATTATGTCTGCGCCGAGTTCCGCGCCTATGCGTGCCGCATGAGCCACCACTTCGACCGCGTGCTCATTCTGGATTTTTGGACCTCGCGGGTACATCATTGCAAGCAGCGGCATGCCGT
>Ga0187852_1000022_pt1 | contig 140882 bp, 150 predicted proteins | sample June2016WEW_6_40_FD_134511 | JGI IMG/M metagenome (GOLD analysis project Ga0187852, IMG submission 134511) | Peatland microbial communities from SPRUCE experiment site at the Marcell Experimental Forest, Minnesota, USA - June2016WEW_6_40 | ecosystem: Environmental > Terrestrial > Soil >... | reverse complement strand
GCTTCCATGTCTTCGGGTTTTCCTCTTCCGCCGACTACAAGCACTCTTGTTGTCCATGCGTCGCGTGATTCTACTACTCGCACAGTGATGGTTCTTGACACTTCGCTGGTTACGTATCCTGCGAGGGCGGTGTAAACTTCCTGCGAGAGGTCTTCTGTCCACATGTTAGGCGGCGAAACTATGGTTACCCAGATGTAGTCTGTTTTGTAGGTTGGTTTGTAACCCATGATAACTGGCGTTTTGAAGGCTCTGACTATGCTCTTTATGTAGTCTTTGAAGTGGTCAAGGTCGAGGATATCTTTGACGATCACTTCTCGGGTAAGACCCTCTTCCTGTTCGGTGAGTATTTTGAAGATGATCCTTAGCTGTTCAGTTTCTGTGAGGTCTGCTGATTTTTCGAAGTACTTCTTCGGCGCGACGATGTTGTCAATCATTTCATTGTAGTCTTTGTTTATGTCAACGATTTTGGTAAGTCTCTTGCGATACTCCGAAGTTAAATCGAAACGTTTAGCTAATATTTCGTACAGGTTGATTATGCCGTCAACTTTGTTCAGGTTATCAAGCGCAAAAGATTCCTCTGACTCTATCCTCTTCAGGTCTCTATCAAGCTCTAAGAGTTGCTCTCGAGCGTATCGTTTTCCGCCGAGGAATTTCCTCAGTTGCCTCTCCAGCTTTTCCTTGTCGAATTCTTTGCGTCTCTTTGTTTCTTGAACTCTCATGACTTCGTTGTCGTAGTTGCCGCGGTTCTGCATGCGTTTTGCCAATATCTCGTTAATGTATGTGACGTGTTCATCTATCATTTTTGACTCGTCAGCGGGTGTTCGCAGCATAAGCTGAATTATCAGGTAAACTGTTGAAAGTTCGGCTTGAATGTCTCTTAAGTCGTTGAGCTCGTTTTGGCTGTCAGGCAGCACTTCATAGTACCTTACCAGCGCATCGGCCAAGTATCGGGTTTCATCGTAGAACTGCTGCAAGTCAAGTGCTCTCTCAGCAATCTCCGCCAGATTAACCAAGTCGTCCAGAATCTTCTTCTGCCTAACGGTAAAGACTTGCGAGCTGGGAATCAGCTGATTCAGCCGTTCGACGATGAGTGCTTTTTTCTCGCGGAATTCTAAGTGACTCTTTGTCAGGGTGGTAAGTAAAGCTTCCAAGTTATCGATTCTTCTTGAGCCTTCTTTCTTCAAAGTCAGGTTTATTATGGAATCTTCAATTGGACCTGTTTTCCCCATCAATTTTATGGTGGACAGGAGTTTCATGATTTCGTCGAGCCAGTTTTTAACCTGTATCTCAACCCCTTTGACGTGTAAGTTTAAGTCATCTTCAAGCCTTGGGTTGCTGGTGATTTCAGTTTTCAACTTGTCTTCGAACTGTTCTTCGTTATATGTGCCTGTCTTTATCAGGTAGTTCTTGAAGAGTTCTCTTGTCACGTCGTGGTCAACTGAGATAATGTTGCCGATTTCGTCGAGAATGTCTAGTTTCTCTCTCCGCAGGTCTTGGAGAAGCTGGATTCCTTCGAAGTTAAGCTTGTAGGCTGCAATGTACTCTTCCACTGGATAAACGACTTTTACCATTCCCAACGTGTGCGCCGAGTTGTAGGTCAGTCCCACCTCAGTGCCGATGCCTCCGAGGAGGTCTGCTAAGTCGAAGTCCATCAGGACGTAGAGCATGTCTACAAACATGTCGTCCATTTCTCTTCGGGCGCTGACGATGTTGCCTACCTTTGAGTAAGCTGGCAGCAGTGGCAAGTAGATGAGGGCGTTGAGCGGGTTGCGGTATAATTCCCCATATTCATTGGTTACAAATTCGTTGTAATCCTTATTTAATAACAGCGAAAGCTCGTTCATTGCAACAAATGCCGAGCATCCTTTAGCCGGGGGGTCGTCTCCACCACACGGGGTAATTACAAACGCGATGATTGCGACACCTGAACCCAAAACTTTTCGAAGGTGCCGTGCGAAATCAAAGAAGATTCCGCTTCCCGTGCCGCCGCCTAAGCCGTAAACCAAAATCACGGTTGGCGTAACTATGGATGAGAGGGCTTGTTCTTTGAAGGAGTTTATGCAGTTTTTGATTATTCCGAGTTGATAGTAGTTTAAGGCGTAGATTGCTTTTGCTAGGGCTCTTCTTCTGCCTGCGCCGCCAGCCATTGGTGGTATAGCCATCGTTGTCTCCAGCCATGGGTGAAAGTTAAGTTTGGACCCTTCACCGATGAGGTACTCGCTGTACTTCTGGTTGATGAAGTCAAACATTGCCTCAGCAGTCGGGAATTTCACTGACTGGGCAATCATGCGCATTCTTTCAGCAGGGATTCCGGCCTTTAGCAGTGATTTTTCGATTTTCTCGTAAGTCTCCTGTAAGCTTCTGATTTCTGGGTCAGCAATGTCGATGGCTAAAAGAGAAAGCCTTGTTAGGTCATTTTCTATTAGCTCTCTGGTTTTTTGGTGGGTTAGGAAGGTTTCTACGATGTTGGTTCCAGCTGAACCGAGTCCTATTAGCTGTACGCTGTTTTGGTAGATTCTCGTTTTCTATCACATCCCGACTAATCTTTTGAGCCTATCTTTTACCGACTCCAGGTTTGACGAAGCGGCTCTGTCGATTCTTGAGATTCTCATGCTTAAGCCTTCTAGGTCTTTGATTTGGTCTTCGACGACGAGTTGCATGTAGCTGACTTTGCCTCTTATTCTAAGGAACAAGAATGCGAATAGGACTGCAACGACCGCCAAGACAACAGCTACTGGAATGAAGAGCGCTTGCGTGCCTGCCGATGCGGGCGCTGCGACACCGCTCAAATTATGCAGCATTCCAGCCGCGGCTGTGGCGAAGCCTTGTGCCTCTAAGGCTTGAGATGCCGAAATAACGCTTGAATACACGCTGATGAACCCAGGGTCAACACCTTGACTCTGATAGCTCTTTAACGAAGATTGCGCCGAGCTTAGCGCTACCAAGTAATTGTCAATGTTTGCGTCAGTTATGTTCATGCTGATTTGAGCCAAGATATCTCCGCTTGCATCTTTAAGCTCCATAAGGGTGATGGGTGTAGGGACATCTAGAGTTACTCCGTTGGGTGCAGTTTGTGAGTCAACGTTTGCAGGCAATTTTCCGTAGCAGTCAATGATTAGAGTACCTGAATTTTGAGCGAAGGATATCGATGCAGAGTTAGGGTTGAAATTGCCCAAGTTGTAGCCGTTTGACACTGCCCAATACATGTTCTGTTGCAGCACTGAATGACCCATGTCCGTGTCCAAAGTCAATGAAGCAGACGGCTCGCTGGTTGCAATGTTAATTGTGGCTTCCATCTTTATTTCGTCATTTTCATCCATTTGCCCAGTTCCGCTTTGGGCACCTGTCACCAGATTCTTCTGTAAAATCATCGCGCCGTTCTGTCCGTTCCAAATGGTGTAGCTTGTTATCCATTGTCCCGAATTTGTCGTGGTCGTTGTTTGAGCTTTAACAGCCGCTGAAACCATGCAGACCATTGTTAATACTAAGAGAAGACTTACTGCTAACATTTTCTTGTTCAAGTTATCATGCCTCATTTTGATATTGTCTTGAATTTTTATTGCATGATGCATATAACACTTGCGCTAGTACGCTCAGAATAAAATTTCCTAGTGAATTTCCTATAAAATCCTGAATCAGCCATTGATTCCCTGCTTAAGTGTTAAAGTGTTTCGTTTGTGAAAACGCATAAAGGGCTGCCTGTATAACAATTGTAATACGAGCGTGTTAGTATTGGAGATAACAAATGTTCGCTTACCTGACAAGGTCGTTTCAGACATAGATGGACTGGCTAAAAAGCACGGCCTCACCCGGTCTGAGGTCATGCGTCAAGCGTTGATTGTTTATCTGCATCTTGTAGAAAACGCTGGCACAATGCTGCGTCCCTTAGCTTTTCAGGTGAAGCCTGCCCAACTAACTTACACGCGGAGAGGGGATGTTTCTATAGTCAGGGTTCCCACTGGACACGCGATTGTCGTCGGTTCAACTTCTTCAGGAGCGGTGGGACCGAAAGCGAAGGATAAAGTCAAAGTTGACGGTCATGTACTGGGTAAGTTTCTGGCAAGAGTCGCCTTGATGGATGTGACAGCGACGGGCGCGTTCCCCCTTCTTTTGTCGGTCACCTTAGGCGTGGAGAAAGAGCCAACAGGCAACGACATAACAGAGGGCATTCGCCGAGAAGCAAGAAGCATAGGTCTTGACCCAAACCAGGTGCTTATGGAAAACACAGAAGACAACTTTGAAACAGTACAAACCGGCGCAGGCTTAACGGTGATTGGATTCGCAAACGAGGAGGAACTCAGACTTGGAAAAACAAACCCGGGGGACTTGATAGTTGCCATCGGCAGGCCAAAGGTCGGCGACGAGGTGATAGCCGCTGAGGCTAGGGGCGAAATTGCTGACCTCAAGAATGTTGTGCAGCTTTCGCAGCGGAAGTACGTTCACGATATTTCGCCTGTGGGAACTTTCGGCATCGCCGACGAAGCCAGAATGATTGCCTACGCGGTTGGCAGGCAACTGAAACTTGCAGACGTTAAAGGCTTAGACTTGAATAAGTCAGCTGGCCCAGCCACGGTTGTCGTAGCGACGGTCGATAAGGAGAACCTTGAAGATTTAACAGCTCTAATCAGTAAACCCATAAGTGTCATAGGGGAAATACTGTAGAAAGAAAACGTCGGGTCAAATCGCGAATTTCTTGTTTGCTCTTCCTCTTCTCTTTCAGGGTCTCTTGAGTAAGTGTCCGTTTCTGTCTATTTCTCCACGTCTAATTCGCGTTGTGGAGATGGGTTTGCAATTTTCAGCTTGAACCATGCTTACGGCGGCTATTTGCAATGGCGGAAGCCCTGCTTTGCCCCGTATTTCGTTGATTCTACTGGCTGTCGATTCTGTTTCTTTGCTGACAACTAAAGCCTCCAAGCCTTTACCAGATATAGTTAAGCCGTAAGAGTCGTTTAAAGGGACAATTTCCGCCCTGTCAGCCAAGCCTAACTTCTCGAGGAACCCCTGAAGTTCTTTGAATCTTTCGGCGTAAGTCGCGGTCACATGGGGTTTACCCATTTTTGAGACGAACTCGTCAGAGGACAAGCCGATCACGACTTTTTCTCCGATTTCGAAAGCCTTGTTTAAAAGCGCCTTATGCCCCATGTGCAGTTCGTCGAAGGTTCCGCCAACCGCCACTCTCTTGAATTTCTTCATTCTATCAGCCTAGCGCCCTGAAAATCGATTTTGCTCACAATCACGTTTTCAGAGGGCAAAACTTGCTTAAAAGCTTCTGCCACCCTGTCAGCGTTTTTTTCCAGCACCACAGCGTGAACCGCTTCGCCGAGCATGTTTTGCGTTGCGCCCACGGCACCAGCCTTCTTAGCCAAATTTATCAACTGCCGAACGTTTGGTGTTGCAAATCCTGCATTCTGGGAAAACTCCCAGCATCGCTCCAGAAAATTTTCTAATGTGGGTTCCGCGAGAATTGCCTTTAGGGTTTTCTTGCCGTAACGGTTGATTATTCGCTTCTTTTCAGGGTCAGCTAACACTGTTTTGGGAACGTTTGATTGGAAATAGCCGGCGACAATCATGTAGTCGGGGGTTATTGGGATGCGGTCGAGTTGGCAGATGCCCGGCGCACCCGGCTCAACGACAAGCACGCAGCCGCCAGTAAACGTCAATGAGCTTACGGTGCCTAAGCCTGTTTGGCATTGAATCTCAGCGACATGAGCGGCTTTGCCGATTTGATTGTAAGTTAACGGTAAATCAAGCGCTTCTTTCAATGCTAATCCCGCGGTTAAGGCGCCGCCAGCGCTGGTGCCAAAGCCTGTGCCGATGGGAACCTCAATGTGATGCTCAACTGTAACTTCATATTTCTGTTTGACCTCACGTAGAAGCATATCGACTACGCTGCTCGTTGTCTTGGCTTCTAAAGCTGGACGGGAGTTAATGAAGACTTTTATTCCGCTTTTCTCCGCCAATTTGGCGGTAACTTTGGTTAACACACCCTTTTGAAGCCCAAATCCTCCGCCTCTGGCACCCACTTTTTCCAAATCAACAATCGGCTTATAGCCTTCGGTATCGTGGATTTCAAAAAAGCTTGAGATTGCCGCTGGCGCAAAGGCTTTGGCGGTCATAACTTCGCGGTTAAGCAACATTTTCGCCCTTTTGGCTTTTAATTTGTCTTTGGCTGAGGCTGGGAAAAGCCCTGTAGCACGCGTTGATCAAGGGCGGTCCCACGAGCAGTATAAACGGTATTTCAGTTGCGAAAGTCCAGACAAAGAGGGGAAGAACCCAAGAAATGGGAAAAGGCGATTTAAAGTACGAGAGAAAAAGTGGACTGACCGCCCATACAGTGACTGAAAGCAAGGCAGCCCCTGCAGCTTGCGCTACGACAGCCCCTATTGCGAAACTTCTCCATTGTTGCCAACGCACAGAGACTATAGCAATAGCTACCAAACTCAGTACCACGGTAAACGAAAAAACCAGCGCTAACTCCAAGGTTGACAATCCAGTGTATGATTCAACCTGAGGTAGAAAAATCGCTGTAGGAACGATCAATGCTACGCCTGCCGCCGTCAAGAGTATTACCGTCTTTTTGAGGTCAATATTTCTGTGGGCTAAGTAGCCGATAAGGAAGAAGAGTATGAAGTTTGGCGGAACACCAGCGGATAAGCTTAAGAGTGGAATCCCGTGGGCAAGCATATCTCTTATGAAAATGCCGATTGCGCCACCGAACCCCCCAACCCACGGTCCGAATAATACGGCGAAGACGGCTGGTATAACAACGGCGGGTAAAAATGCTACACCGAGAAATGTCACTCCAGCCGTTAGGTACCCAACTGCAGCGTAAAGCGCTGCGCATATCCCGATGACTGCAACATCTAGCGTTTTCAAATCTAGACCCCGCTCTAAGTTAGGCTTAACCTTCAGATAACGTGTGCCAATTAAGGATTCCGTTTATACCGTTTAAACACGATTAAATTAAACGCTTGTTATAGAGTCTGTTGAAGAGAAGAATTTTGACTTTAGAGTCTGTCTTGACAGGCTACTTTTTGTGCCTTTTGATTCTTTCCTGCCGCTGAGTCTTCATGCGCCAATCTTTCTTTCTCTGCGTTGCAACAGTTAGCCTTCCGCCCTGCCTTGGCATCTGCTCAATGTGGCGGTAGCGTGAAATGTTCATGTAGAATGTTTCATAGTCTATTTTGTTTGACCTCAGATCTTCAAGGTTCTGGTTAAGTTCCTTTTGCCCCTCTTCACCTGCATGGTCAAAGGTTTCAAAATAAACGAGGTATGCAGCGTGGAACTGGAAGTTTGAGGGGTTGTCGATTAAAAGTTTCTCGGTTTGGGGCTGGTTAGTGTTCGGTTCGTTTGGTTGCTCAGTCATGTTATTCAGCTTTAACATTGAGCAATGTTGTTTTTCCCTCTTTTATATGTGTTCCCAAGAAAAAGTTTTCTGGGCTAATCTTCACCTGCATGAAACCTGCCCTTGGGAAAAGGAGCCTTTGAAAATTGCTGGGAGCTGCGAACGGAAGGGCAGTTCGCTTGGCTTATCAATTATCTTATAAGCTGACTCTGACTATCCAGTAGTAAGCAGGGGTTCGCATGCACGTTTCACTCGCCTTAGTCATCGGCGTCCTGGTAGCCGTCGGAGCATTTCTACTGTACGTAGCCATTTACGGAATAACCTTCATCGGGCTAAACGCAGCAGACGAAGCTGCCTTAGCAGCAACCCTCTTTGCCGTCGCAGCAATCATAATCCTCATCTTCGCCGCGGGATTCAAAGCCCAGTTCACACGCGTCAAAACAGGGAAAGAAGCCTTAATCGGAGCAATTGGCAAAGCTACAACCGACCTTAAACCCAAAGGCGAAGTCCGCGTCAACAGCGAGTTCTGGGAAGCGACCGCCCAAGACACGCCGATAGACGCTGGACAAGAAGTGGAAGTCGTGAGCATGGACGGCAACACACTTGTGGTTAAACTAGCCGAGCAAAAAGCTTAACTGCATAGACCGCAGAATAGGATACTGAGGCAAAGAGAGAATGGATGAAGTTTTAATCGGTCTGATAGGATTCATAGTTTTCGTCGTCATAGTTTTCCTTTTAAGCGGAATCCGAGTGTTACGAGAATGGGAAAGAATGCCTGTGCTGCGTCTTGGACGCTACGTAGGCTTGAAGGGACCTGGAATCATTTACCTTGTCCCGATAATTGACAGGGCACCGCTGAAAATCTCAACAAGGCTAGACACGATACAGTTTCGGACAGAATCAACCCTCACAAAAGACAACGTGCCAGTAAACGTGGACTCTGTGCTTTACATGAAGCCTGTGGATTTGGAAAAAGCAGTTTTACAGGTTGAAAACTATTACCAAGCAACTCAACTTGCTTCACAAACAACCTTGAGGGAAGTCATCGGCAAACAAAGCCTAAACGAGTTACTTGCGGAACGCGAAAAAGTCGGAGCTAAACTACGCGAAATCATTGACGAAAAAACTGAGTCATGGGGAATCAAAGTTACCGCCGTCGAAGTACGAGACGTCATCATCCCAAACAACCTGCAAGACGCCATGTCCCGCCAAGCACAAGCAGAACGGGAACGCATCGCCAGGGTAACCCTAGCAACAGCCGAGTTCGAAGCATCACAGAAGATGATTGAAGCCGCCAAAATGTACGAGCAAAGCCCCGATGGTCTACGACTAAGGTGGATGAACATCCTCTACGAGCTTGGGCAACAGTCAGGGTCAAACACCATAATGCTGGTGCCCGCAAACATGCCTGAAGCAGGACCGTCCCTAATAGGCACGCTCGGCTTGAAAAACATAAAAAATCCTGCAGTCAATCCTGAAGCTAAGTCGCAGACAAAACAAACCTAACAATAAAGGCGCTCATGGCGGTTTTTTACCGCTTCAACCTCATTTTCAATCGGCAAGTCTGCCGCTTCCTGCATGGGCGGCGGCATTCCATGATGCCGTTATGCTTGACGAGTCGGTTGGCAGTTTCTTGCGTTTTTCTCTTGACGCCTTTTTTGTATTGCCAGTACCAAAATCCGTGGCAAACTCGGTTAATCTGAATTCAAATTAGAAATTCATAACTGATTTATTCGTTTTGAGCTACGTTTATGCAGGGAACATCTTGTGCGCTTAACGCTCTTGTATAGCATGTTTCGTGACGGTGGCTAAAATTGAGAATAGGGTTCTTTGTTTGGGAGTACCCACCAGCAATGGTTGGCGGACTTGGCACTTACGCCGATTACATAACTCGTGAATACGTGGCGATGGGGCATGACGTAACGGTTTTCACGTTGAATCCTGGAAAACTGAAGACCAGAGAAATCATAAAAGGGGTAGAGGTACATCGGCCCTTGATCGCGGATGCAAGCAACATTTTCCCAATGTTCGTTACTGAAGACTTAAAAAAATGGGGCACGAACATCCGCATGTTCAACAACATCTTCATCTACAACGTGCTCAGCGCTTCAAAGTTCATCAACAGCATGATAAAAAAGGAGGGATGCAACTTCGATTTGGTTTGCGTTCACGACTGGTTGAGCAGCATGTCAGGCATGATGGTCAAGAACGAAACGAAGATTCCCGTCGTGTTCCACGTTCACAGCACAGAGTGGGGAAGAGCGGGCGGTCCAGGCTCAGAAGTCGTCTCGCACATTGAATACGCCTCATCAGAAAAAGCAGACAGAATATTAACTGTGAGCTACGCCATGCAGGAAGACCTAGTTAGGCATGGTTGGCCGAAATCGAAGATAAGCGTCGTTTGGAACGGTGTAGACCCCGAAAAATACCGCCCAAACGTGGCAAAGCCTGAGGAAATCGCTGCGGTTCGCGCAAGATACGGGATAAAACCCGAAGACAAGATGATCTTGTTCATTGGTAGGCTGACATGGGTCAAGGGCGTGACAAACCTGATTCAAGCCATGCCCACGGTGTTAGCAGACTACCCGAATGCAAAACTGGTTATTCTTGGAAAGGGTGAACAGCAAAACGACGTGACCGAATTGGCGGACAGGCTCGGGATAAAGGATAAGGTTTCATGCAGATTTGAGTTTGTTCCTGAAAAAGAGCGGATTCTGCACTATGCGGCGGCGGATGTCTGCGTTTTTCCCTCAACCTATGAGCCGTTTGGTATAGTGAGTCTTGAAGCTATGTCGATGGCGAAGCCGATAATAGTCGGTGCGCAGGGCGTCGTTGGCTTTAGGGAGCAGGTAGTGCCGTCTGGGCCTGACCAAAACGGCGTGCACGTGAACGGCGGAAGCCCAGTTGACATCGCGTGGGGAATAAAAGAAACCCTCTCTAACCCTGACCGAGCAAAGAAATGGGGAGAAAAGGGGAGGAAAAGAGTACTTCGGTACTTCACGTGGAGGGAAGCTGCTGAGCAGACACTGCAGATTTACAAGAATCTCTGCTTTGAAGATGGTGAAGAGTTCACAGTGGCAGATCTGGCGGAAACTGCTGTGAATACGTAAGCCCGGCCATGCCTAAAGAAAAAAATAGTTCTATGACAACCGAAGGCTAAAAGGGATAGTTCCAGCAATTTGTCTGCGCCGTTTCTGAATGCTTCAATGCGCCGCAAAAAGCGTATGGTCTTTAAAGCAGGCATAGTGTATCGTTGTTTTAGCGTTTTCGATCGTTAACTCGTAGTCAGCTACATTCTGCAGAAGTACTCTATTGGCGCATACCAGTAAATTTTGATGGTTTTTCCGCATTCGGGGTTTTCACAGACAACTTCTCTTTTCAACACGTCGCTTTCCGTGCTGCTTGCAGGCGGTTCCTTGAAAAGGTAGTCAAAATGCAGACTGTCCGGAGGCGTCGCTTCAAAATCGCAGTTGCAATAGGGACATTTAAGGAGAAGCGAAGTTTTAGCCATGCCTACCCACAACCTATTATTGGGCGTAACTATGGTAAAAACTTAGCGATGGCTAGGTTCCGCTTCCTGTTCGCCCTTCAGGTTAACATTGCTGGTTACTTTATTCGGCGAACAAATTTGTCTTTAACGCTGAAGCCACTTCGAGAGCAGGCTTGTTCGAATCGATAATGATCCACTTATCAAAACGGGTTAACGAAAGAGCCTTAGCCCTGACTTTTTTCAAAGCCCCAAGGTTTTCGAACATTTCAGTCTGTTTGCGGTTTTTGGCGATTCGAGAGGCTGCTTCCTCAGGGTTAACGTCAAGAAAGAACATGCTGTTTGACTTTGGAACTACCGAGGCGAAGAAGTTGTATGCAACCGTGTCTAAAGGCGACGGCAAGTAAGCAGTTCCCATTAAGTATCTGACAAAAATAACGAAGTCCGCGTCTCTCCATGAATACAGGAGTATTGAATGAATGACATCTGCCATGTAGAATAGGGCTGAGGCGAAATGCGCGCTTTTACCTTTCGAATACAAGTAAGCCCGCGCCTTGAGACCGAACCAGTTGTCAATTTCTGGGTGAACACGCAGGCAAGCGGTCTTATTCATTTTTTTCAGTGACTGCAGCATAAGATGTGCTTGAGTGCTTTTCCCGCAGCCGTCTAAACCGTCAATGATTACTAGCTTCAATTATATTCCTCCTATCAACAGCAGAAATACGGCGGCGCTGAACAACGGAACGGTCAAGTTGTCAAAGCCTTTCGGGGTGAGCGCTTCGCAAACCGTTGCCACTGAGGCGACGCCTAAAGAAGCCAGCGCGAAGGTCGGGATTGAGATTGGGTAAAGACGCGAGAAAAATAGAAGACAAACCATTAGACCAGAAATGCAAATGGCAAACATCGCCATTGACCCCTCAAAGCTCTTCGTACCGAAAATGTTGTATTTATGTCGTCCAATTTTTTGTCCAACCAAAGAAGCTGCGGCGTCACCGAACGCCATCGGCAAAATGCCTGCCGCAATAATGTACGGCTTCGTTGAAAAGAATAAGGCTAGAACAGTGTAAGAAATCGCGTAATAAACCAGCCCAAACTTGTGACCTCCGCCTGTGACCTCAGCCAACCCGCTAATTTTACTGCTTAAGTCAACTGGAGACAGGGGAGAAAACAAGAAGGTAACCAAAATGAAAGGGGCAGCCACGAAGAAGGGAAAGCAGAGCGGAAACGTTGTGAGCGTGAAAAATGGTATAATAAAAATAAAGTTGCCTATCATAATGTGCAGAAATTTACGGGAAAGATTTGCAGGTATACGATCTTTAATCTTGCTTGTTATCAGGATTATGGCGATTATGTACACGTAACATAAGCCGAGTAGACCTAAATTCATCACGATTTCAGGCTCAGCCATGTCCTTGTCACCTGAATGTCCCGAAAATGAATGAAAGCAAACCGAAAACGAATAAGAAAAGAACAATCTTCTTTATTTGACGCGCATTATCTCTTGAAGAATTCCTTATCAACGATACTGAACACCAAACCAAGCCAACGTCGGTAACCAGCACAAACGGAACAAACCATATGGAAACTAAATTGAAAATCACAGGAAGAGGAGACAGGCAGACAGCAAAAACAAAGCAGGCAGCCGCTGCGAAAGCAGCCTTTCTGTCTCCGAAGGACACAGCAAGAGTCCTGATGTTATGCGCGCTGTCGCCTTGCACGTCAACGATGCCCTTTGCAATTTCCCGACCCGTATTTGAAAGAAACGCCATTGACGCGAAAAGCAAGATGTTAAACCTGATGGTGTTGACAGCCACTAGGCTACCGTACAGAAAAGGCGCGGCGACACATGCACTAACCAGCAAGTTGCCAGCGAACCCGCTTCGCTTTCCAACGGTCGTGTAAGCGACCATGATGACCCAAGCTGCAAAGGCAAACAGGAGGCAATAGAGGCTTATGACGAAGGCGAAGACCAGACCGATCGCCGTTAGAACGCCTGTCAACACCAGTGCCTCTCTCATCGAAACTGCGCCGCTCGGGAGTGGGCGCTTTGGTTCATTTATTTTGTCTATGTCAAAATCGTAGTAGTCGTTGACCGCCATTGCAGCCCCAGTCAAAGTGAACGCGGTTACTGCTCCGTAAACCAAATTCAGCCAATGAAGATTGCCGAAACCTGTTAGGCTGGCTCCAACAAGAACTGCGAAACTCATCACTATGCAGTTCATTGGCCTGATCAATCGAAGGAAACCGCCGAGTTTGCCCACAGGTACTACCCTTTATGCTCACATATTACTGCAACTGGGAAATAAAAAACTAACCACAATAACTCCTCGATTATTCAACAATAAAGTGCGGTTTGATTTCATTAATGAATTAGGCTATAAATCAGAAAGTATCAGCAGCCCATCTTTGTTCCCGTTGGGCTGAATCATCGCTTGACGCCTGTTCAGAGGCTCATCTGTGTCGATTTTTGTACCCATTAAAGCAGGAATGCAGAATTCACGCGACACAATCGCGAGATGTGAACCTATACCGCCAGTTTTGCAGACTACCCCTGCAAGCTTCGGAAGAATCGGTCCGAGAGTGGTTGTCCCCGCGTCTTCAACAATGACGATTTTGCCGTCAGCGCCCTCTTTCCAAAGGTTGATCACGTCCTGAATCGAAGAAACCGTCCGAAGTTCACCCTTCGCCGAGACGTTCAAAGTTATCCTTCCGCTGCCTATGACCTTCATTTTCTATCCTGCCAGCCAATCGGTAGCCTCCTAATCAGCCGAAGTTAGATATTAGATTTGCCCGAAAAAATGCCTGATGCCAAATCTTATTACTTCAAACCTGAATATGGTTTCCAAGCAATGGGGTTAGGGATATGAAGGTTGAAGAAATCAACGAACTCATCACTCATCTAAGCAAGGTCTTCTCCGACATAGTTCTCGAAAGAAGCCTGCTTGAGTCAAAACTGTTCCCTGTTAACGCTTACATCAGTCTCGGGTTCTACCAAACCTACCACGAACTCTACGGCGTCATGAAGCAGGTCTGGGACACAATCACCCCGGAAGAATTGGCTAAGAAAAGCAGAAGCCTGCTTTCGCCCGTGCAGGCGCTTTCGATTTCGTACCTCTGGATGTACTACTCGCTTGCGCGCATGGGCACAATCTACAACAAATGCGAAGGCGACCCTGCAAAGGAGCCCGCTGAGAAAAGGGAACAGTGGAAATGGATGCTTGAAAAATGGCACAGCCTTGCAACAAGCTACTTCGCCTCTGGAAAGCCGACCGTTGCTGCTTCAGGCAAGAAAAACGTAGGTCTCGGCGACGAGTCGATCAGTTGGGTGAAAGACCACGTTCAACCCGTCACAGCGGAGCAAACCAAGAAAGTGAGGAGAGTCCTTGGCTCAATCGACCTATACGCTTTCATCGATGAATGCGAGGCAAGAGCCAAAATCGTAAACCACGGACCTTACCCGATTGAAAACAGTGAGGACCTTGTGCTTATGGAATACACGAATCTTTATGATGGAAAAGACAGGCTGTGGCTTCCGTGGTCGGCAACTGAAGCTAAACTTCCCTCTTCAAGCTTAGGCGTCGCCATGACGCTTAAAAACGCGAAAACCACCTTCAACGACATCGGCACAATGACTGTCAACCCAGGCGAGTACTCTAAACTCGTGACTGGCATCGCGGCTTACAAGAAAAGCGGAGACAAAGTGGTTCCAGTTGGAATGGACGAGTTACCCGCATACGCCGAAGCAGCAGACAACGCTCAGGCTGAACTCTACATGAAATTCGCCCAAATGGACAGGTCGCAACTGCTTATCTCAGGCGCCACCGCCTACTGGAGATGCTTCGCCAGGTACACGGACTGCGTCGGTGTCACAGATAAAATCCAATGGAGCCTCGCCAAACCAGTTCTCGACGAGTACCTGCCCATCTTCATGAAAGCCAACGAGGACCCTGCCTTCTCAAGAATCAAGAGAAAAATCATAAAGATGAAAACTCTCCCGTTCCTGAAGGAGAAAGACCCGATAATGTATCTTTTGCCCAAATAACCAAAACGCCAGCGAGGATGAGACGATGTTGAGTTCTATCAAGAAAACCGACGATTACCTTCATGTTGCCGAAGACAGTTTAGACTGGAGAGAAAGTTACTACTTCAATTTTGTTGACGCACAAACCAAAACCTCGGGATTCAGCACCATAGGGATTCTACCCAACCAGAAGAAAGGAGAATTCATCCTTGCCCTATTCCACGAGGACAAACTGAACATACACTATAAAGAGCAAACCCTCACAGACGAGCAATCATCGAGTCTTCTGTCAGATGGCGCCCTGACGTACAAGCTTGTTGAACCCTTGCGGAAATGGGACATCACCGTCGCCGACCAAAACCTCAACGTGCACCTCAAATGGGAAGCCCGTTTTCCACCGTTTGATTTCGGGAAAGGCAGCGGAACCTCATGGAAGGGACACTTTGAGCAGTCAGGCATCGTCGAAGGAGAAGCAGCCCTTTCCGATGGGACAAAAATCAGAATCCACGGGTTCAGCCAGCGGGACAAGAGCTGGGGGCCTCGAGACTGGTTCATAGAAAACTGGTTTGCACTCCACGCCCAGTTTGAAACGTACGCTGTCGGCTTGAGAAAAGACACTGTGAACGGCGCCTCTTACGTGTCAGGCGGGTTGTCATCCGCGAGTAAACAGGCGGCGGCTTCTCAGATTGACCTTCAGATAAAATATGACGACGAAGACGGAAAGAACCCAGTCGGAGCCTCGACTACGATACATTACGAGGATGGAAGAGTGGACACATTCATTTCCAAGTTGATTTCGCCAAAAAGCTTCTTCAAGTTCTCCAGAAGCTTCCCCAAGGGAACCACCGAACTCTTTGAGGGCATGGCTGTACACGAATCCGTCGCGACAGGAGAAAAAGGAACAGGACTCATAGAGTTCCTCTTCACCCACCCAAAACCTTAGGTGTGTAAATAATCAGTAAACTTGCTTGGAGTTATCGGCGAAAGAAATGCGATCATTTCGAAGATGCCGATTTGCCCGTTGTAGGAACTTGTTCATGACACTGTTATGGCTTTCTGAGGGCACGCAGCCACGCATTTTCCACATCGAGTGCACAGATCCAGCCAAACAGCAGTTATCTGCCAGAATTGCGGGTCATTGCGATTTGACTCTTCGACGTTGAAAGCCTCGTGGCGGAGGAAAATCGCCGGGTCACAAACCTTGAGGCACACGCTGCATTCCCTGGGATCGATGCCGCCAGTCGCGTTTCCACATTTCGAATAGTCAATTTTGATTTTTGTCTTCTTCATCATCAACAGCCTCTCATGCTAATACATGGTGGCAATTCCAGGAACAGTTTCCCTTGGAATCAGCTTTATCGCGCCGAATTTGCAGCGGTCTCTGCAAAGCCCGCAGCCGAAGCATTTGTTTTGATCAATTGTCACTCTTTTCAGGGTGGGTGAAAACTTTACGGCTCCGAATTGGCAATAGGAAACGCATGACTTGCAAGCTTGGCACAGGTCAGGGTCAACGCTGGCGACGTATTCTGCTTTGTAAACTGCGTTCAGGCCAAAGTCCGTTCTAAGTCTAAGCCCTCCACATTGAGGAACCTCGCACGAGCAAATAGCGTTGACGTAAGGCACGGGTTGGAACCAAACAGTCGCGATTCTTCCCTTCTTATTCTGCTCATCTAAAGCTGCAACCGCCTCCTCCCTGCCCAGTTTAAACTTGCTCTTTTCAGGAATAAACCGTGGAAGCTTCTCGATCACGTTTGATAGGCACCCGAAGTTGATGCAGCAGACATCCTTGACTCCTCTCTGCATCATCCTGCACATGCAGTAGTTCTGAGCTATAGGTTCAGCCGCCAAGTTCATCATGATAAGCTTGGCTTCTTCAATCGGAATCACCTGCCCAAAATGCCCGTCTGCCCTGACTGGATTCCTGTTCTTGCTTTCAGAATGGATCATGCTTTCGGCTTTCCAGCGGACAACGCGCCCGATGATTGGCATTTTAAGTTTGTAGCCAAGACCTATAGAAGACATACCCATCATCTTTCGGATGTAGACCGTTTCGAAGTTTCTCCACTGCTCCTCAAGATAGGCTTCAAGATTCTCATGTTCCGCAAGCTCGTTGGAGTAGTTCTTCGCGTTTAGGTACCACTTTCCGCCTGCCCCGTGTTTCATGCACCACTTGCACATTGCAAAATCACTTAAGCCTGAAAGTTAATAGGTAACCAGTTACGGCTGTCTTGGTATTTAAAAATTGGGTAAAAGCAAACCAGAAGGAGAACGCGTGATGAAGAAAGAAACGAATCTTGACTTCAACTTGGATTCTGAACCCTTAAATCACCCAGCGGGGTCTCACACGGAGTGGAATGAATCGTATTACTTCGTTTTCTACTCAAAAGAACAAGAGTTCGGCGGCGTCACAAGGCTGGGTTTCAAACCGAACAAAAAAGAAGGCATGACGTTTTTCATTCTTTTTCTCCCCGATGGAAAAGTAGCAATCCACCAAGCCACGGAAAGAATTGGAGACTCCAGCTATCCCGCTGACCTGCGCGTTAACGGCATGACACACCACAGGAACCCCGATGGCACGTGGCACTACAGTTTCAGTGGCAACATGATGCTGCTGAAGAACCCGCATGACCTGCTTAAGCTACGAGCCCAACCTTCCGTGGTGTTGGGCATTCAGAAAGCCTCAATGAATCTAACGTTCAAACCTATAAACCGCGTCTATGAGTACAGCAGCCATATGAGCGCTGAGAGCCGTGAGCTTGGAAAAAAAGCAGGCGACGTTCACTGGGAGCAAATCGCCAAAGTCCAAGGCGACGTTGTTCTGGGCGACAGCACGTTCAAAGTAGCAAATGTACTCGGGCAGAGGGACCACACCCACGGTGTCCGCGACTGGACGGGAATAGGAAGCTGGCTCTACTACGTCGTCTGGTTCTCTGAAGATCTTGCCGTGAACCCTGCAGCAATCGTCGCCGAAGACGGAAAGGTGTCGACGGGAGGATTCATTTTCAAAAACGGAAGGAACATCCCGATCACGAGAATTCGGGTTCTGGACCAGCAGTTCAGCAGCGAAATCTTTCCCGTCAGCTCAAAACTGGAACTCCTCGATGAAGAAGGCTCCACGCACACGTTAGAAGGCAAAGCTGGACCCGCAGTTCCCATTCCGTTCAGCGACGAAAAGGGACAGATCTCCATCCTTACACAATCCTTCGGAACTTTCGAAATGGACGGCGTCTCCGGCGGCTACGGGACGTTTGAAACTCTGAGGGCAAAACACGCATGAGCTAGAGAAGCTTGCGAGATTCCACTTAGGCTTAAATACGTAGTGCCTCAAACAAGATACCGCACTCACGCCTGCTAATAAGAGGAAAATCAACCATGAATAATTCGGGCAGCTCTGAGAAGGAAGTCATTTGGACAAGAGGCTATTCAGATGACTACTGGAACGACCCTGTTTCCCCTTTGTTTTTCGATTTACTCGGAGACCAACTGACACAGATCGTGAATATTGAACTAAACGGAATCATGGGATATTCGTCTCCAGGCAACGGAGAAACTGACAAGCTTTTGAGGCTGTACCACGGTCACGCATACTTTAACTTGGAAGTTCTCAAACGCAAGGTTGAATACGAGATTCCGCCCTTCGTCCGCAACGATGACATCCTGAACTACTTCATGGAAGGCAGCGGACCCTACGGCAAGCAAACCATGAAAAAACAGCCCTTCAGACTAAGCAAGAGAGTTCTGGCTGAGATCCGCGTCATGCTCTACGATGATGAAGGTTCAATCACAAAAACGAAGTCGGCATACGAAAAATGGAGCAAAACCAAGTTCGAACCGTTTTACCAAAGTTTTGATTCGAGAATATCAAAAATTGACGTGGAAGGCAACCCCGCAGCCCTGCTGGAGCTGGCTGCAGAATTAGATCGGCTGATGATCGGGCACTTCCGTTTGGTAAGATACGGAATTCCAGTCCATAACATCGGCATGAACCTGATAGCGCAGTACTTGCTCGGACGCTTCATAGGAGAAGAAGCAGCTGAAGTTTACCCCGTTTTGATATCTGGGCTCGAGCATAAAACAAGCGAAATGAACGACCGCATCCTCAAACTCGCAAGCACAGTGCGAACTTCAACCGCTACGAAATCATTTGTCCTGGAAACGCCTTCAAACCGAATCTTCCTGTTGCTCGTGGCAGATGATAATCCGCAGTTAGAAGAATTTAAGCAAGAGTTGAAGTTGTTCATGCGCGACTTCGGAGTCCGAGGCTTCACCCGTGAACCCTACTATCCGCGGTGGAACGAAGCGCCCGAATACGTATTCGACATCTTGAAATCACTCGTCCAAGATGAAGCCCCAGCGAAACGTCAACAAAAAACGGAGCAGAAGCTTCAAACAAGCAGAATCGAACGCCGAATAAAGAAACGCCCCTTGGGCTGGTTCGAATGGCAACTGCTCTCGACGATTCTTGGGTTCGCAAGGAAATACATTGTTTTCCGAGAGAACCAACGGTACAACCTTGACAGATGGATCACCATGAACCGCCGAATCTACATGGATATCGGAAGAAACCTGCAGAAACAAGGATTCCTAGAGGAAGCTTCAGACGTGTTTTTCCTCACGAAAAACGAAGTGCGATCCTTGGTCAACGGAAAACGCCCTGAAAGCAGAGGCAGAATTCACGAGTCAGTTTCAAGCCGCAAGGATGAATTTCTAAAGTATGAAAACGTGACTCCAGCCAAGTTCATCCAAGGCGCCAATGAACTGGATGAAAAAGAAAAAAACACCGGCTGCATCCTGCATGGAATCCCCGCTAGCCAAGGCAAGCTAACTGGAACAATCAGAGTCCTAAACCGTGTCGAAGACATCGGAGATGTGCAGGCTGGCGAAATACTTGTTGTTCCCAGAACCGATCCAGGATGGACTCCCGTGTTCAGCAAAATCGGCGGTTTAATCACTGAAACAGGCGGAATCCTATCGCACGGCGCGGTCGTGTCAAGGGAGTACGGGATCCCCGCTGTAACAAACATTCAAAACGCTTGCCAACTGCTTTACAACGGCCAAAAAGTGACAATCGACGGGTCAAAAGGCGTAATCTCCACATAACTTGCGAACTACAACACGGTCCATGTCACCGTTTGTGGTTTCAGCGAGTAGTCACAAATAGATATTATTGGCTTAGCCGTGATTTAGGCGGTGATTTTACGAGCCAAACAAATCTTGAAACCAGCATGCATAAAATCTTAGGTAATGTCCAGTTTGAACGTGGATTCCACTTCTCAACAGAAGAAGGTTACACGGGAATAACTGCGACTAGTCTCGCTGATTTTGCCCAGAAATTAGAAACAATCGATCTGAATTCTGTTCTTTTTCATTATCCCCGCGGCGACTTTCAGAGGTGGATAGATGACACGTTAGGCGATAAGGAGTTGGCTAACAAGATGTGCTTCATTAGAAGGGGGATTTCGGGCGAGAGGCTCAGAAAACAACTGGTTGAAATGGTCCGTAACCGAATAAGAGAACTTGAGCCGCTGTTACAAACAGCCAGTTGAACGATTGCTATCAATGTTTCAGCGTCTTTTTGAACCCTTCGAGAGGTCGGGTGTTAACCGCTACAATCGGCAATGTCCAGTTTGCTTAGCGCATAAGGTTCGATAGGTTTCTTTGGCAATATACCGCTAAATAGGCATAGAAAATCTTTTTACCGCAAAGACTTCTAATATAGTGTTGGTGATTGATTTTGAGAGCTTACATGGGTTTAACCTGCAAAGGCGGCTGCTACAACCAAGTGATAGAGAAGCTTACAGAGATGGATATTCCAGTCGGAAACATTTTTCTCCTTTACGGACCAGTCGATGTGCTCGTCAGGTTCGACGGGTTCAGCAGCGTGGACGAGTTTGTGAAGAAGTGGTTCAACCCTGTTCGAATGATAGGGGCTGAAGAAAAACTCATTTTGAAGACAACAACGTACATCGTGGTCATTGAAGGACCAGCGTACATGGAAACACCGTTCGCGTTTATGTTTCTGAACGTTGAGCCAAGAGACGCCGAAGCGGCGCAGCAGATTTTGATTAAGCTTCCGCAGGTCATTTCCGCCGACTTCGTTTTTGGACCATGCGACCTGATAGTTCCTGTGAGAGCAAAAAACAACGTGGATCTTGAACGGGTGGTTCAAACGGTTCACAGCCAAGTTGAAGGAATCGAAGAAGCACAAACCACTATCGTCGCCATGATTCAAATTTAAGCTTGGGGAACTTCTGCGATAAGCGCAAGTTACTTAAACCCCCTTGTGGAAAGAGTAACTCTCCTAAAATCGTTTGCAACCCGCAAGCATTTTAGCCCAAAAGTGAGGTCAGAGCGGTCAATTGTACGGATCCAAGTACATCTCGTTCAGAAAATCGGCGTTGTTCATGGTTGTAGGGCTAATTGTCTTTGTCTCTTACCTCTACTTTTTCATCGGCTCCTCCCAAATTCTAGATGTTTTAGAAAACATAAACCTGGAGCAGTACGGACTCTTCTACGCTCTCGCGATTATGGCTGTTCTGGCTTCGGTTTTTTGTTGGTCAGCCGCATGGAACAACATTTTAAAAGCGCTTTCAATCGACATTTCTTACAGGAGAGCATACCTCTATTATTGGATAGGCGACTTTGCTGACCTAATTATTCCATGCGCAACTGTCTGCGGTGAAGTTACTAGGCTGTATCTTGTCCAGAAAGAAACTAAAGAGAACTACGGCGTCATAGCGGCTTCGGCGGTGACCAACCGTATTGTCGCTTACAGCGTGGTTACCACAGGATTGTGCGTCGGCTCAGCTTTCCTGAGTTTGAAAACGGATGTTCCCCCGTTGATAGGGAACTTGTTCATCCTGTTGCTGCTTGGGTCCATCGCCTATCTTGCCGTTCTGCTTTTCTTAGCGTTTTACAAAGGCGCGGCGGAAATGATAGCAAAATTATATTTTAACATTAATAAGCGGATACGTCCCAGAAAAGCCACATTAGACGAATTAAGGAAGAATGAGCAAACGCTCGCCAGCTTCTACGAAGGTTTCAAAGTGTTCAGAGAAAACCCGCGATCTTTAGCTAAGCCGTTCATATTCCACATCGCAGCGTACATTTTGGGTCTATCGGTTTACGTTTTTGTTTTCTATGCGCTGGGAATTCCAGCGGCGTCGCCTGTATTTTACGTCGTTGTCTATTTTGTTGCAACGGCTTTTCAGGACGCCCTAGCTAGCTTCTCTGTGGGTTCACTTGACATTCTGTTGGCGACAATCTTTATTCTCTACGGGATAAGCAGCGGATCAAGCGGGGTTGCAGCCGTCTTTGTGAGAGTCGCGTCATTCTGGTTCCCACTCTTCGTAAGTTTCGTCTGCGTACAGTTCATGGGAGCGAAAGTGCTGCTCGCATCCAAGCCTAACAACACGCGAAAGACTTTGAGCGAAAGGAAAATGCCAGATACACCGAACGTGCTATCAGAACAGCAAGAACCACCGGACTAGCCGTTGCTACGCTCAATTATTTGAATGCTGAGCGAACACGAAGGCGTAACCTTCTGATTTAAAAAGGAATCTTTGTCTGTGTCTCTGCCAATTTTCTCGTGCCTCATCCTGAACGGTTTGTTTTTGCATTGAAACATGGGAGGTCTTTGAGTGTACTTCACAATTCAGCCAACAGACAGCAAAGCCGCTGGACGTTCAGCTTATGACATGTGACGAGGGAAAAAACGGATTCTTGCGTTTTACATATTAATGAGAACAGTTAATTTAGACTTCGATGAAGAAACTGCCAATAATTGTAGTCGCCGTTATTGTAATCGTTGTCTTAGCCGCTTTAATGTACGCTTCTTTAAAAAACAGCGGTGCATCCACAAACTCCACGGTGACTTACGGTTACACTATAGTTAACACGTATCCGCATGACACCAGCGCCTTCACCGAGGGTCTGGTTTATTCAAACGGCTTCCTGTATGAAAGCAGCGGAAGTGGAAACGGCGCCGCTTCAACTTTACGCCAAGTGGACCTAACCACGGGCAAGGTCGTGCAAGAATACACCCTGCCAGCCCAGTACTTCGGCGAGGGCATAGCCGTCGTCAACAACACAATCGTGCAGTTAACATGGCAATCGAACATAGGCTTCATTTACGACAAAAACACGTTCGCGCTCTTAGGCAACTTCACGTACCCGACGCAGGGCTGGGGCTTAACCTACGACGGCAAAGAGTTAATCATGAGCGATGGCTCCGCCCACCTTTACTTTTTGAACGCAACGACTTTTCAGCCGATAGGCCAAGTCACAGTGCATGAAGGAAACGCAACCGTACCCGAGCTTAACTCGCTGTGCTACATCAACGGCTCCGTCTACGCCAATGTCTGGATGACAAACGAAATCGTCATAATCAACCCAGAAACGGGACAAGTTACGGCTTCGATAAACCTCACAGGTCTGCCAGCCGCAGTTGCAAGTGCTTCGAACTTCAACGCCGTGCTAAACGGCATCGCCTACGACCAGCAAAACAACAGGCTTTTCGTGACGGGCAAGGACTGGCAAAGCCTCTACCAAATTAAACTTGTTCCTGAGACCAGCCCATCACCTTAAGCCGCAAACTCGCCGCTTAACGTTGCGCCAAGTAGTACGACAGAACCGCTAACGGGACCACTAGAACGTAGGAGACTAAGGTTCCAAACAGAACTCCAAGGGCAGGATACAGGTACCTAACTGCCACGCAGAACGGAATGATGGTTAAAATGCCCGAAAGCACCAGCGGCTTGGTTACGGCGCGCGAAAACTCTGTTCCCCTGCTTCTTTGAAGGATTATCAGGGTTGAAGTGAAAACCGCGGGAAACGCAGCTGCAATGCCGCCTAAGACTGGACCGCCAACCTGGCTTAAAAGCACCGCAACCATCACAAGAGCTCCTGCGCCGACTCCGCGGAACACGATTTCCCAGAGCTTATAACGGGTTTCTTGCCCCTTCAAATTCTGCAGCCTCAGCACCTTGGCAAACCCGTAATATGTCAAGACCGAAACAACCGCTCCGACCCCTAAGCACACGCCGAAATCCTTCAAGCCCGACGCAACTATCAAGCCTGAAACTGCGAACCAAATAAGAAGCGAAAAGCCGATTCCGCGGCTGAAGCTTTTCGAAGCGAAAAAGGCGTAAAGGAACAGGTAAGCGCTCGTGACGCCGAAGGCTAGCGGGAAAACCGTGGTTGCTTCGACAGCGGCTGCAGTGGACTGGTTAATCCCGATGAAGAAGAACGAGAACGCGGATGTAGATGGAAGTCCGCCGAGAATGCCGCCCAAGACGCTGCCCTTCTTTTCAGCAATAACCGTGATTAATGTTACCCATAAGCTTCCGACAGCGAAAGAGAGAATTAAATGTAGAAGAAAAATGGCGGAAACAGTGAACATCATTTGGTAGCCCAGATGAAATGCAAGTTTGGGATTTATTAATTCTTCCCGACGCCCGCGTGGCAAATTGCTGAAACTTGCGGTTTCTTGCGGTGTTCTAAGCAACACGCATGGAAATTATATAAGTGAAATTGCCTTAAAAACACGTAAAATCCACTTTGACCGCGGCTCTTTCGGAGTAAGTGTTGCCTTTTTAGTCGCAATTTTAATCAATCTTTTGTTTTAATTTTGTTGAAAAGTATTAAATACTGATAGCGTTGACTATGAGGAGCGGGGATTTCATTTGAGTGGGGGAGAAAAAACAGAAGCAAAAACGGAAACCAAGTATCCTTGGAGCAACTATACACTGAAATTAGGCAGAGGAGAACCAGTTTCAACAACGCAGTACGTGCTGTATGCGGTGCAGATCGCGGCAATTATCATTCTTTCGTACCTTAGCGTCTCTTTGCTCGGTCCATTAAGCTACTCAGGCATTTCACTATTCTACTTTGTGTACCCCTTCTTCCTTGTGTTCACTATGTGGTGGGGAATCTGGGGTATAATCTCTGCATATGTCGGCTGTGTACTCGGAGCAGGACTGATGGTTGGTTTAGGCGTCGTTCCGTCATTGGCTTATTCGATAGCTGACTTTGTTCCGCCGCTGGTCGCGTTCATGGTCTGGCGTGGATTGCTAGCAAATAGAGGCTTTGATCCGCTATGGAGAGACTTAACTGAAAAAGAAGTTGCAGGCTTCAAAACAAATAGAGTAGGCGCATGGTTCTGGTTTATACTCATAAACGGAATCATACTCAACGCAATCAGTGCAGAGCTGGGAATCGGAATACAATTTCAATTGGGACTTGTTCCAGGCAGCGCGTATTGGCTATGGTGGGCAGGATGGTTCGCAGGCGACTTGCTGGCAATGGTGATCATAACTCCAGTACTTGTCAAGGGACTCACAAACCTCGTTGAAAGACAGGGCTTAGTCAACCACGGATGGGTAACTTAAGAACAACTCTTCCTTAACAGAAAAAATTAAGGGGAAAGTTGTTGGAAAAACCGAAAGAGGAGGCACGTGCTTCCAAGAAGTACGTGTGCACCTTTATTTTTTCTATGAGAACAGGAACCCCAATTGAAAAACTACATGTCATAACAAAATTCTTAATGATCGCAGCCATGTCCGTGCTGGCTCTTTACATGTTTGACATTCCCGTTTCAAAAGGCGGCCCCGACATCATAGGGCTAGTTCTTTTGCTAGTTCTCGTATTTGGTCTCTTGATAATTTCAAGGACCGCAAAGCACTTAGTAAGCTCATACTTAATATTGGCTTTGCCAGTTCTTTTCGGCGAATTCTTCTGGTGGCTGTTCTTCAACGGCTCGCTGCCCGGGGCAAAAATTGTCTTTTACCTGTGGCCGGGCTTTTTACCAATAGGAATATCAACCCTGGTTTTTGTAGGCGTCTTTAGCCTCGTCTACTACAAGTTACGAAGCATCGGTTGGTCACTCGTTGCTGGGTTGCTACTATGGTGGTTTACCATCATGCCCAGCTCGCTCAGTTTCTCGTCGGCAACAACATGGGCAAGAATTCCCATTGGAGTGACCTACTCGTTTTCGCTGCCGCAGTGGTCAACCACGGTTGCGTTATCCAAAGCGCTCGGGTACGGAGTGCTAATTTACACATCGTTTCTTTTCCTTTTAACCACGCGAGATGTAGAGATTGCTGGAGCACTTAGACAACTTCGTCTTTCATTTCGGAAGTCATTCTTCGTCGCGTTGATGTTTAGAAATCTAAACACGATACTGCTTGACTATCAAGACATCAAAATCGCTCAGACCGCCCGCGCGGCAAATGTAATCAGGAAAAGCATTTTTTCCAAGATAATTGACCTTGCACAAACATCGATTCCGCTGGTTGCAACCATGATAAGGCGTTCTACAGAAACGGGTGTAGCGCTCTACGCAAGGGGATTCGAGGCGTCAAAACGCGTGACAGATTTCAAAGAGACAAAACGGTTAAGCTACGTGGACTTCACGATATTAGCGATATTGGCAGCATTCTTAATATACGAGGTCATCCTTGGACACTCCATCACCGCCTTATTCACGAGGTAAAAAAATGTCGGTATTGGAAGTAAATGATTTCTGGTGGAAATACCGATCTTACGTGGGAGTCGAGAACCCCTACACGCTAAAAGGTTTAACATTCAAGGTCGAAAAAGGAGAATTCTTCGGAATCATCGGACCCAGCGGAGCGGGCAAGACCACCCTTTGCTACGCTTTAACTGGAGTGATACCGCACGTTTTTACAGTTCCCATCGGAAAAGCGGGAGAGCACATAAAAGGCGAAATAAAACTGTTCGGGCAAACACTAACTAAAGTGGAATCTGTAATTGATGAGAAGACAGGCAGAACAGTCGATAAAGTTGTTGGCATAAAGCAGACAGCGCCGAGAGTTGGACTGCTACTTCAAGACCCCGACAACCAGTTCTTAAGAATGGATCTTCTCCACGAAATCAGCTTCGGCATGGAACTTTTGGGGCTGCCGACCGACGAGATTGAGAGAAGAACTAAAGAAGCGCTTGAAGTTGTTGGTCTGGGTCACTTGTGGCCAATTGCAGACCTTGTTCACCCAAGCGAGCTGTCAGGCGGACAGAAGCAGAGGGCTGCGATAGCTTCTTTCGTTGCTCTGCGACCTGAATTGCTGGTGCTGGATGAACCCATGTCTAACCTTGACCCGGAAGGGAAACTAAGCATTATTCAGGCTATTGACCGAATAAGAAACGATTATGACATAACGATAATTGTTGTTGAACACAACCCAGAGGTAATTCAAAAGTACGCTGACAAGGTGCTTGCCATAAATAACGGGCAAACAATTGCGTACGGCACCACCGAAGAAGTGTATTGTCAATCCAAACTGTTCCAGGAAAATGGACTCTACGCCTCGGACATAGCGAGAATCGGGTGGCAATCAGGTTTAAGCTACAAGGGTAGGGTTCCCTTCACCGTCGACGAAATGGTAGAAGCATGTGAATCAAAAAAAGAAACAGTCTTAACAGACATCGAGGATAGCACGCCTGCTGAGAACGCTGAGGAAATAATAAGCGTCAAAAACCTTGATTTCTCTTACGAAGATGGGACACAGGCGCTCAAAGGCGTAAACTTTACCATAAGAAAAGGAGAGTACGTTGGGCTTATAGGCCAAAACGGCGCAGGCAAATCAACAATATCCAAGGTAATCAGCGGCTTATACAAGAAGTTTCAAGGCGAAGCAAAAGTCATGGGTTTGAACCTGCGGGACAAGAAAGTGATTCAGAAAATCCCCTGCTACGTCGGCTACGTTTTCCAGAACCCAGACAACCAGATTTTCATGCGCAAAGTCTACGATGAAGTAGCCTACGGATTGAAGAACCTAAAGATTCCCCAGCAAGAGATTGACCCCAGAGTCAAAGAGGCGTTGAAGAGCGTTGGTTTAATGGCGAAGATCGATGAGGACCCGATGTTCCTGGGGAAAGGTGAAAAACGACGCCTAACCGTGGCGTCCATTCTTGCCATGAACCCCAAAATCATGATTGTTGACGAGCCAACTACGGGTCAAGACTTCAGAATGTCTGAGGACATAATGAACCTGCTTGACGAACTAAACAGGGCAGGAACGACAATCCTGGCGATAACGCATGACATGACCTTGGTTTCGGAACACACGAAAAGAGTCATAGTGATGCACAGCGGCACAGTGCTCTACGACGGCTCAACAAGAGGATTCTTCGCAGACGAGGGGTTGCTCGCTATGGCAGGTATAATACCGCCGATGGCAGTCAGACTCAGCCACGCCTACAGGAAAAAACACTCGTCTTCGCCGTGCCTAATGAACACCAAAGAATGGGTCACCGCGCTAAACCACAACCAAAAAGAAGCGACTTAAAAACAAACTGACCTCCAACCCGCAGAGGCTTATTTAAGAAGAATCGGTTCTGGTTTAGCTGCGCACTAAGTTTTCATTCTTCCAAGAATGCATTCGACGGTGTCTTTGCAGACAAGGCATTCGTCGGGGATTTCCTTTTTCTGCTTCCGCTCGCTCAAGTATCCGAAGTGGTAGTTGCAGGCGTACGGCTTCTCCCTATCTTTGGCTGACTTCTCTTTCAGCGGCTCCGTTTCACCCTGACTTTTTTCAGGTTTCTTGTCAGATACTATCGGAGACTCATTTATTTTTGTTAGGCAGCATGGGCAAGCGAACTGCTCTGCTGAGCCTTGTTGAACATTTAACGATTTTATCGGTGTGTTGAAAGTTTTTCCGCAGGAAGGGTTTGAGCATTTTAACGTTCTTTTTTCCCTCTTTGTTCGTGGTTGGTGTTGAACTATTGAAACGTATCGTAAATATTAATAAATATTATTGATTTTGTTTTCAAATCCGCATTTGTCCAGCACAAATACTGGTCGAAGAACTCCCAGCGTTTTGCTGGCGGCGCAGGGGTGCCGGATTGGGGGGTAATGTTTTTATAACTCTCGACTACATAATATGTATTAAGACTCAATAAATGTTACACGTTCTCAGGCGTCCAAGGAAGAAAAACAGGTGAGCTTTGATAAAATGGAAGAAAACCTGCACGACCTCGAACAAACAAAGGCGTTAAACGAGATAAAAGATGCAAGCAAAGACGTTTCAAAAGCCTTCCTTTTCGGAAAAGGAAACATTCTCGCGAAGGATGAGCAGGTAAAAGAAGAGGAAGCAAAGAAAACAATCGAAGCTTTTGAAGAAATAAACGAAAGAGCCAACGTCATAGACGGAATAAGATCAATCACCATTCAAGGCGCAAACGGAAGGGTCGACATCACCCGCATTAACGATTATTTCCTAACTACCGTAGCCTCAAAAGAAGCTACAGACGAAAACATGAACAATTTAACGCGCGTTTTAGCGCCATCCATAATCAATCGCACAAAAGAGAAGACGCAATCAATTAAACAGCCGCCAAATGAAACTGCCCCACAGAGCAATTTGGAACAAAAGCAAACCGTTGAAACCGCACCATCGCTGAGTTCAGAACAAACGGAATCCACCATCCTAGATCTTCCAGAACCAGAATTCACCGAGTTCACTGTCGACCAAATGGGAAGGTTAGACGTGATATCAGCTTCTCATGACATTGTCCGCTTAGACATGATAACGGTCGGCCGGTGGACAGACCTCTATGGGGAAAAAAAAATTCGCAGAATAACCTTAAAATCGCCAAGCAACGGCAAAACAATTCAGTGCAAGTTTGAACCGATAAAGGAGTCAAAAGATTCGCGGCGAGACACGGCTTTGATTCCCGAAATGCTTCTGCGGATTCTCCAAATCAAAAAAGGATCGAAAGTTCTGATAAAACCAGTAATCGAACAAGAGCCCCCTGAACAAGCCGTTGAGGTCGCAAACGTAGAAAAGCAGCCTGAAGAACATACCATGAAAGAGTTTTTGCCTGATTCCCCTGCGTGCCAACTCATAGTCCAGGATCTTTCTGGGTTTGGGAATTTTATGGGAGAAGACAAAGTGCGTTTCGACGGAGGCTTGGTTGAAAGATGGAGGGAATTCTACGGCCAAGAAAAAATTGAAGAAGTGACAATAAACGACATTCTTCTGGGAAAATCCGTTCGCTGCAAATTCAAAATACAGAAGGATTCAGAATTCGAGGGAAAAGGGCGGATTCAAATTCCCAAATTGATTCGGCAAAAACTAATGGTTAAAGAGGGCTCGTTGGTCACCATCAAACCAGTTGTCAAATGATTTCTAACAGTCTTCTAAAATTTTGAGTGGCCCAAAAAATTTCAGTGGGAAACTTGCAAGTGGAAATTGAAGAAAAGGGTCAGTTTTTTATTCGAGAGCAATGATGCCTTTCTTCAGGCTCTCTGCCGCCACTACCCCCAGCGCTGGCTGTGTTCCTATGAAGCACAGTTTTGCCAGTTCAGGAAGGTCCTCTTTCTGGAGTTCAGACGCCTCTTTCTTTAGATGATTCCGGCACTGACGGTTCAAAAAGACTTTGGCGGCTGGACCCATCTGTTTTGTGAGCACTGAAAGGCAGTCTTGTTCCAGCGTCATTTTTAGTCTTTACCTTCATCTTCCTTGAGTAGTGCTTCCTGCATCCTGTAAGCGTTGATCATCTTCTTGAAGGCGTCGACAAGCTCGTCGATTTCGTCGCCAGTTTTAGGGTCAGCATTCTGTTTGAGGTAGTATCTTTGGTCAAGGTCTCCTTGGCTTACTTTCTGGGCGATGTTAGCGAGGTTCTTAAGCGGGTTGGTGATGCGGTTCCCCATGACTATTGATAACGCGACTGAAGTGGCAGTTATGGCCCCGATGAATATGACTGCCACGGCGATGCTGAAGTTGGTGTAGTTTTGTGACGTGTTGACAGCGTTTTGGACGTTTGTTTGAGTGTCTGACCTGATTGCAGCGAGTTGCGTGTCAGCTGTGGCGGTTGCGTTCATAACGCTTGTCATTTGATCCCAGATTTGAACGTATTTTGCCGATGAGTTGAGGTCGCCGTTGTACAGTGTTACTATCTGGCTGATTGCGGGGTTAATGGTGTTGGTGTCGATCGCGAGTACCCCGTCGAATTGGGCGAGGAGGCTTGAGTTAGAAGTTAAGGCGGTTGCCAAGTAGTCTTGTGCTTGTGTTTCTTCGTCTGCGCTGGCTACAACGATGTTTGAGCCTTCCTGCTCCTGGTCTGCGCTGTACATTAAGGTGCCGAACTGCTTTCGGTCGAGGCCTTGTTGGTAGTTGTAGGCGTTGTCGTTGATGGTTTCTTGTTGTTTTACGTTGTTTTGCAGCTGGTTCATTCTTATCGCGTTGTAGGTGATTGTTGCTCCTGCGGCTATGAAGAGTGCTATTATGATTAGGTATGATAGAAGGAGTTTTTGTTTGATTTTCATTTTTTTGTTTTCACTCCGTCGTGTGCGGCGTCGCTTAATATGATATATTGCGATATTATATATTACTAATAAAGATACCTAATACACAAGCACGACTGTTCACCTGTTCAACACAAGTGCAGAAGCCAAATCTGAATCAGAAGTGTAGATTTGTAGTTCAGGCAAACGCGTACTCGGTTGAAAAGCAACCCTTAAATATCGTGACTGATGCGATTCAATATGCGTGTCCGAGGTGGAAGAATGTCAAAAATGGTAAAAATCCTAAGAAGCAACGACAGAGAATCAAAACAAAGACAACTAACCCGACTGAAAAAAGAAATGACCCAACTGACTGAGGAAATACAACTGATAGAGTTGACACTTGAAACAAACGCTTAACCAAGCTAAATCACTCTCAAAGCTTCGCCTTCAAAAATTAGGGAAATCAAAGAAAAGAAACGTTTAAGAAATAACCTTGCTCAGAAGGACGGTGATGCAATAAAGCTTCTGGAAACGAAGCAGACAACAACCCTCAATAAACCCGTAAATGTAAGGGACAAAATTGTTACGAAAAGTCGACACATCATAAGTCAGCAAGCAGGAGGCATAGAAAACGTTGCGCCCTTGCCCAATGGTGCGACTCCCCTCTGCTTCCTGCTCTTTTTCAAAAGGTTCCTTTTGTAATGTGAGCGCATTTTTGTTTCGTGCGTGCAGGAGAAAAGTAGGGCGCACAACTAGTTTGGGCTTGGGTTTAAAATTATATATAATGGTTGTTACAGTGTTGGAACCGTAACAATGGTGTGTTTGGGGGAGAAAGGGTTTGGATGAAGTCTTAGACATGTTAGATAAAACCGCCAAGCGGTTGCAGAAAGTTGTGGATGAAACAAAAGAAGCGACGTGGAAGCAATCAGCGCTCTATGAGCAGATAATGCTGGCGCCTGATGCTTCGGACGAGCAGAAAATCAAGGCGTTTATCAAGAAAACCCGGTACTTGGATCAACTTGAAACCTTGAACTCGCAGCTGAGCCTCATTTACATGCTGCAGATTTTCGCGTTTAAAGTCAAGGTGCTTGAGGTTACTGTGGATAGGATGGACGACCAGCTGGTGAAGTCGGGTATTCTGCTGAAGACGGGCGAGTTGGAAGACATAAAGAAGAACATTGACGCGCTCAAAATCCTCATAGAAGCCCAGTACGAGTCTATGAAGGAAATACGGGAAACCAAAACTAAAGCGTTAGACTACATTCACTAAACTGTGAGCGAAAAATAAATAAAAAGTGGCAGCCTGGTGGTTTTTTTCACCACTCATGCCTGCAACGTGTCGGTTTTTTTCTGGCTTACTCTACGATCTTTTCCCAGCTTGTAACTAAGTCAAGAACTTCTTGCCCTGCTCTTCCGCCGTAGCTCTTAAGGCGTTCACGAGTGTCCTTCTGAGCTATCACAGCCTTCTGGAACTCCACCATCTGCGCAGCCTTGTCTGTCAAGTACAAAATGCCGTCTACGCCTGCTCTTGCCATACGCACTGAAACGGTTAAGAGTTCATTTGGGGTCGGTGTTTCACGTGGGTCGTCGCCGGGGCCGATGACGTACAACGCGATGTTCAGTTTGACGTCTTTGAAGAGTTTCTTGAAGTTACGGGTGAGCATTTCCCAGTACCATGGTGTAGCGTAGTTTTTGCTGAACATGACAACGAGGAACTCGTCGGTTAGCGGTGCTAAGTCATCGAAGTCAACGCCGAAGCGTTCATAGTTCGTGACTGGGTCTGGGAGGACGCCTATGACAAATTTGCTTTTTGCTTTGTCGCGTACGCGCTCGCTGACTTTCGCCATGTACTCGGTGATTTCTTTTCTGCGCCATTCGTACCAGCTTAAGCCGCTTTTCTTGTGAAGTTCTTGGCAGCGTGGGCAGATGCAGTGTCCGTGTTCTGCGAAGTGGATGCTGTTGAGCCATATGCCGGGGCTTTTGCGGGCGACGTCTTCGATGTAGTCAAGTTGTTCCGCGCGGTGTTCCGGCTGGGTTGCGCACAGAATGTCCCATCTTACGTTGAAATTGTCGTTGGTTCTCCATGCTGGGCCGAGGGCTGACTGGGAAATCCAGTCTGGGTGGTTACGGGCAGTAACGTTGTCTCCGAAGATTGCGATGTTGCTGTGCATGTCGGGTTTTGGGGGTAGTCGTCTGCCTACTTCTGGTTTAACTCGGAAAAGGTCAAAATCGAAGCCTGCAACTTTCTTTGCTTCAAACATGTATGTGCCGAATTTCAATTTGCTTCTACCTTTTTAGAATCCAGAACGCTTGGCGATGTAATAAAGTTTTTCTAAATCAGCGCAAAATAGGTTGCGAAAAACAAATTCCAATTTAAGGATTGTTTAACCTAAGTTAAGCCTTGCTTCATGGGCAAACTGCTGGATTTTATGAGGGGTCAAGCTTGGTTACGTGATCGGCCCCGTGGGGTAACGTCCTATGGCGTCGAGGATTTCTTCGGCGGTTGTCTTTTTCCCGACGTTTCGAACCAAGTCTGTAGCGACAACTATTCCCACGAGCTTGTTTTGCTTTAAAACGGGCAGTCGCCTGATCTTGTTGCTTGACATCAACCTTGCCGCTTCCTTGATTGAGACGTCAGGGTCAACCGTCACAATGGGTTTGGTCATTATTTCGGAAACTTTCGTGTCAAGAGACGCGCATTGAGCCACAATTCGCCTGACGAAGTCCCGTTCTGTTACGATTCCGACGGGAACGACGTTGTCCGTGACCACCAAGCAGCCTACTCCTTTTGCCGTCATGAGTTGTGCGGCGTCAAAAACGCTTCTGTTAACGTCGATCGTGATCACACTTTTAGTCATTATATCCTTAACCGCTGGCATAGTCATCCAACTAGGAGAAAACCGTTTGGGAATAAAAGCGTTGTCATATAAGGATTTGACGACGCAGCCACGGTCTATTTCTTCCCTTCAGCCGTTGCCTGCTCTCCAGCAACGTATTTACTGCCTCTTAATGCAGAACAAACTGCAGCTATAACACACATTACTGCTCCGATGACGAATGCTTCCCTTAGCGCAGTCATGAACGGGGACGAAATCGCGTTTGGGAAAAAGGTTGATCCGGTGAGGTAGGCGCTGGTTGCTTTAGGTATGGTATTTGCCAAAGAGGCAGGAAGACTTTGCAATATCGTTGCAACTGGGTTGTATCCTAGAAACGAGGCGAAAAGGGCTGCGGAGGCTGGGGTGGCACTCAAGGCAGATGCAAGCTGAGGCGCGCCTGCACTGGTAACCGCGGCTGAAAGGGCGCCTGGAAGAGTGGCACTTAGCGACACTATGATGATGGTGAAAAAGACAGCTTGACTTATCGTGCTTGCACTGTTCTGTATAGTCGCACGCATCCCTGACGCTGCGCCCCTATGCTCTGCAGGAACCGAGTTCATTATGGATGCCATGTTTGGAGAGGCGAAGATGCCGCCGCCAAGTCCCATTATTAAAAGTACAGCTGCAAAGGCAATGTAGATGAAGTTGACTGGGAGCAGCACGAAGCCTATGAAGGAGGCGGCGGAAATTACCATACCCGAAGTGGCGAGCAGCCTTGCGCCGTGCTTGTCTGATAGCCAGCCGCTGATCGGTCCGGTTAAGACGAATCCTATAGACATCGGAATCATCAGTATTCCAGCCCAAAACGGCGTGGAAGAAAAGCTGTACCCGTGCAGAGGAAGCCAAATTCCCTGAAGCAGTATGATAAGCATTATCATCACTCCGCCCCTTGACATGGAACTGAAAAGCGAAGCAAGATTACCGGCGCTAAACGCCCGTATCTTGAACAAGTCAAGCCTGAACATCGGCTCAGCAACGCGGCTTTCAATGAAGGGAAAGGCAACGAGAAGACCCGTGCCAGCGACGAGGGAAGCAATGACCCATGGGTTGCCCCAGCCCATAACGGAGTTTCCGTAAGGTATTAAGCCGTAGATGACGCCTGCCAAAATTAATGTTAGGCCACCGCCGAAAGCAATGTTTCCCCAAATGTCTAATTTCTGGTTCTTTCTAATAGTAGCCTTTTCCTTCAGCTTCAGATACGACCAAACCGTACCGACGACCCCGACGGGCACACTTACCAAAAATACAAGCCGCCAGTCAATAACCGCCAGGATCCCACCCAGAACCAAACCGATTAATGAGCCTGCTAGGAAAGAAATCTGGTTTATTCCCAGTGCTTTTCCGCGTTCGTTACTTGGAAACGCATCGGTTATTATTGCTGCGCTGTTTGCAAACAAGAATGCGCCGCCGGTGCCTTGGACTATTCTGAAGACTATTAACTCGATTGCGCCTGCGTCGCCCTTACTGGGGGTTATTGAAAGCAGAATCGAGCCGACTGTGAAGATGGCAAACCCAAGGTTGTAGAGCCTTACTCGTCCGAACATGTCTGAGAGTCTGCCGAAGGTGACGAGCAGCGTGGCTGTTACGATGCTGTACCCGAACAGTATCCAAAGCATGTACTGGAAGGACGTAAAAGGGTTGATGTCGATTCCGCGAAAGATGGCGGGCAACGCAATTAGGACAATAGTGGCGTCTATTGAAGCCATCAAAGTTCCGAGAGTCGTATTTGAAAGAGCAACCCATTTATAGTCAACCATAAGATTAGCGGACCTCTAAAGTTAATCGTTTTTACGCTGATATGTTTCAGTTCGATATCTTTCAAGCCAATATAAATATTACTTTGGCGCACACGCGGAATTACGGAAGAAGGAACGGAAAACGATGCCAAGGTTAACTGGCTTAATTAGACGCAAAAGGACTACTCTTCACCACCGTCGCAGCGTCAGGCGCACTTTCACGCTTCTGCTCACTGTCCCAAAAACCGATTTGACGGACACGTCAACTTCAACCGCGTGCTCCGCTGGGTCAGCGCAAACACGTTGCCGATTTATCTTTTCCACGTGATGCTGCTTGAGTTGATTGAAACCTACTTGGGTTGGCGATTAGGCATCTACTCTTTGCCGACCATACTGGAAATCCCAGTAATGACAGTGCTAACGTTTACTGTAACGTGCCTTGTGCTTTACCCGCTGCTGAAAGTGCCGTACGTAAAGCGTATAATCGGGTAAACCGCTCTTGCCCGCGCCTGCCCTTTGGAAAAGCATTTAACTTCATAACCCAAACATCATATACAAAGCCGTCAGGGAAAAGAGGGAAATAAGGTTGCCGATAAAGTATTTTGAAGCGCCAGAAATCAAAAAGCAGGTTGACCAGTTAGCGGAAGAATGCGAATTCTACCATGTCGTGCCACAGTTTGTTTTCTGCGTCAGAAGCAGAGGCTCTAAAGCGAGACGAACCATCGCGCGCATTCACGGCTTAGGCAAGATTTGGCAGGGAGTTTTGAACCTGCCGCCGTCATACACGATTGAGGTCATCTCGGAAATTTACGATAAAATGTCGGCGGAAGACAAAGAGAAAACGCTGATTCATGAGCTTATGCACATTCCAGGCGGCTTCAGCGGCGGTTTCCGCCCGCATAAAGGGTACGTTGAGAGGAAAAACGTGGAAGCCGTCTACAGGAAACTGCAGAATGACAGGGCTGCCAGAAAGCAGAGAACCCTGATGTAGCCGTCGTCTGCGAGAAAACTTTGCCGTTTTCTGCTATACGTTTTTAAGTCTCGGCGAAAGCGTATTGGGAAGTTGCAGAATCAACCCTAAAAAGCCGAATTAAATCTAAAATTGAGGTTTAAAGCATGCGACACGTTATGAAAAGCCTGAAGCATAACGGCATATTCGTTCCAGTTTACGATTACAAAGGCTTCAACGTCAAAATCAAGGGTCAAACCCTAAAACTGACGCCTAAAACCGAGCAGATGGCGGTTGCATGGACCAGAAAGAGCCTGTCCACCGTGTCCCCGCCCGACAAAGTTTTCAAACTCAACTTCATGAAGGAGTTCCTCAGCGAACTAAAGAAAGAGAACCCTTCCGCAGGCTTCTTAGACTCATTTGTCCCAAGCTACTTGGGCAGCATCGTACATCCTTCTGAAAACCATAGCGCCAATTGCGAAGCCGACGAAATCGACTTCAGCCAAGTCTGCAACTTTATCGAAACAGAAAAAGCAAAGAAAGAAGCCTTAACCAAAGAAGTCAAAAAGCGACAAGCTGAAGAACGCAAAATCCGTCGACTGGAATTCAAAGAAAAGTTCGGTTACGCAGACGTCGATGGGCAACGGCTGGAGATTGCCAACTGGACTGCTGAGCCATCTTGCCTTTTTGCTGGTCGCGGCGATCATCCGCAGCGCGGAAAATGGAAGAACGGGCCAAGCGAGCAGGACATCGTTTTGAACTTACCTCCTGACGCGCCTGTTCCAGCGGGACAATGGAAAGGGGTTGTTTGGGAACCCGACAAGATGTACGTGGCGAAGTGGGAAGACAAGCTTACGGGCAAAATCAAGTACGTCTGGTTCAGCGACACCGCGTTTCTGAAGCAGAACCGCGAGAAGGAAAAGTTCCAGAAAGCCGAAACCCTCGGCAAACAAATCAGAACCATTGAGCAGCACATTCTTCGGAACCTCGACGACAAGGATGAGTCGAGGCGGAAGGTTGCGACGGTTTCCTGGCTGATTTTCGCGGTCAACATGAGGGTCGGCGACGAAAAAGACCCAGACGAGGCAGACACGGTGGGCGCGATTACACTTAGGAAAGAACACATCAGCTTCCCTGAGGACGGCAAAATCCACTTTGACTTCCTCGGCAAAGACAGCGTCAGATGGGAAAAAGACGTATCCGCGCCGCCTGGAATCATCCAGAACATCCGAAGCTTAATGGAGTCCAGCAAAGATTACCTTTTCGAAGGCGTCGACTCCAAAAAAGTCTCAAGATTCCTCTCAGAAAAGATGCCCAAACTAACTGCGAAAGTGTTTCGCACGTGGAAGTGTACGTCTACACTTGAAGACGCTCTCAAAAGGCAACAACCATTGGAAAACGAACCAGTCACGAAAGATTCACAAGATTACGTGAAAACATACCATGCAAAGATTGCCAATTATGAAGTCGCGGTTGTTGCCAACCATAAAAAGAAAATACCCCCAACCTTTGATCAGCGGTTGGAGAAGAAGGAAGCCAACCTCAAGGCTCTTGAGGCGCAGCTGCAGGTTAAGAAGGCTGCTGGCAAAAAAACTGAAGCGCTTGAAAAACGCATAGCTAAAGCTGAACTCGACGTAAACCTCACGAAACTCACCAAAGAGTACAACTTGGGCACTTCGCTGAAGTCGTACATTGACCCGACGGCTTACGTGAAATGGGCGAAAAAAGTAAAGTTCGACATCGAAAAATTCTACCCCAAAACCCTCCGCAACAAGTTCAGCTGGGCACTACAAAGCAACAAGGCGCAAGCGCAGGCAGCCGAGTGCATAACCGCATGAGCATCAAAGAAACCAAAGATGGCACAATCATCACCATTTTTGTCAAACCCAACTCCCCAAAATTCAAAGTAGAGCTTGACGGAGAAGAAATCGTTGTCCACAGCACAGAAGAACCCGTCAAGGGAAAAGTAAACAAAAAAATTTCGAAAGAGTTTTCAAAGCTTTTGCATGCCAAAGTTGAGATTGTAAGCGGTGCCACTTCGAGGCAGAAGCAGTTGTTTGTTCACGATTTAACAAAAAACCAAATCGAGCGGCTTTTGAACTGTTGATGCGTTGAACTGGATATATTACGAGAACCGAAATATCCCTTTTAAACCAAACAAGCGCTTAAGACAATTGTAAAGAGTTGTAGTTCAAGGGAGAGGGGTTTCCTCCCTCACCTTACCCCAAAACCGATTTTCAACAGCAACTTTTTGAGAATGAGCCATAATTGTTCTGCGCCAGAACAAGATCACCGCTTTTCTGTTCTGCAGCAGAACAACTTTTGGGGCACGGATGGGATTCTTCGTTTTCAAAAGACCTGCTCAAGGATGGAGTATGCCGTTACTGGAGTAAAATTGGGATAACTTTTTACGAGGAACCCTATTGACTAACATGCATGTGCCCCGTCAAGAAAGCGCAGGCAACAAGAAAACAGAAGAAATCCAATAACCTCGCGGCAGTGGTCTTTGCTGTGCTTCTAATCGCGATGCTGATAGCTGTCGCGTACTTCTGGTTCCCTACAAGCAGCAAACAAGCAAACAACCAGCTTAACAATGAACTGAACAGCATGCCGTCAGGCTTCAAATCACTCGCTGAAGGCTATTTGAGCGTGATGAAAAACTTGAATTCAAGCCAAACAAAAACCCAAATGCTTGCGCTGCTTAACCCGAACTATAATCAAACTGACCTTTTCACGTGGGAGAAGAGCAAGCTTACGTTCGCCAACGACCCTAACGGATTCTATGAAAACCCATTCCAGATTTTAGCTAGCGGCGACGGCATCTGCGTGCAGTGGAGCATTGTTTACGTGTCGGCTTGCCTTGCGCTCGGCTACCAGAGCAGGCTCGTGGTGGCTGTTGACACTTCAAGCTGGAGTTACATTCACGTCTGGGCAGAAGACTACTACAACGGGCGCTGGGTTCACGTGGACCCATCCGATGCGGTGTGGAACGACCCTTCAAGGTACCTAGGGCCAAGCTGGGATTGGGGCAAGTACATCGGCACGACCGTAAGGGTCTACGCGTTTGAAGACGGCGCATTCCAAGACGTAACAGCAACCTACAGCGCCCATTGAGCCCGCCATCAATTCCGATCAATCGAAAGGAATTACGACTACAAGCGATTCAAGCCCTAAACCAAAAAAGCAACGCAAAACAAGCCCTGACTGGCGACGAGAGGGGGAGGGGTCTAGTATTTGTGACCAAAAACCATCACAAAAATGAAGCATGTTAAACAATTCCCGACCCATCAGGGTAGGCTACTATTTGTGACAAAATTTCAACACAAAAAGCAGTTTAACCTTGCTGTTTGAACCTGAGCATCGCCGCTATACCGCCGAACGCGTTCTTAAGCATCTGCCCCTCTTCAGTTTCAGTCGAAATAATCTCCACATCCGTATTAGAAAGCTCAGCTAACTCAGCCAAATCGTCTATAACATCCTTCTTCTCCAGAACGGTCGTTGATGGCGCGCTGCATTTCGCACAGGGTTTGCCGACGAGCCCTTGCTCGAAACCCGCTACTTCCTGAGCCTTCACGGTGTGCTGCTCCTCGTAGCCGCAGGCGCTGCATTTCACGGTGACGCGGACCAAATCCAAGCTTTCAGACATGATAAGCAAACGGACTGCTCCCGCCTGAAGAAGCCGCCTCACCTCAGCCTCGCCGTAAGTTATCATTCCCGTGTCGTGGCCGACTTCGTAGAGGAACTTCTGCATGATATCTTTCTCTTCAATGTAGCGGACTTTCTTCATGATTTCAGGCGCTTTATCCATAACTTCCTTAACGCCCTGCTCCTCAACGTAAGCCGTGTCAACAACGTCCAAAATCTTGTCCTTCAACTGATAATTCAAGAAGCCGCCCTTCTCAAAATCATACTTCGTAGGACCAGGACCACCGAGAATAATGCCTTTCAAAGTGTCAATCGGCAAAAAAGCCTCGTCGGCATGCGCACCAACACGGGTAAAATACTCGTTCAACTGCATATCCCGCAGACGCTCATACCGCCTAGCTGACTGACCACCCGCCTTAGTCTTACCTGTAACACCCGAATGCATCTGACGGACAATCTCAAGCCGTTTACCCTGCAACGTTGCAATCGTGGCGTTGTTAGCGTCCACCAGCAAGATGCCGTACGTTTCCTTCTCCCGCAACATCTCCTGCAAATGCTCAGTGTGGAACCGTGAATCACAACGGTAAAGGAAAATCCTGATCGGCTCAGGAGGCACGATGACGTAGGATTCCATGCGTTCGGTACCGGGCCCGCCGCCTTCAGGGAGGAGCGCACCTGTAAAAATCACGATGCCTTTTTCGCCTGGGTCTTTGAAAAGCTTGAGTTTCTGCTGGGCTTTAGTGATGGCGTCCAGCACGTTTTTGCGGGTAACGTTTGATTTGATGTTGCTTGCCGTCCCATACTCGTTGCGTAGAAGGTTAAGGGCGTCGCTGATTTGTTTGCCCGGCGGAACATAAACCGTGATGAGTTCGGTGTGGCTACCCTCTTTGCTCGCTAAGGCATTGATCATCTTTCGCAAACGGAACAGTTCAAGGGACGATTTTTTAGCTGTACTCAAACAACTTCACTGAAATTTTATTGTTAATCGGAATAATTAACTTTAAAAGCAGTCAAATAAAAGTTCCGACGCAAAAAACGGAACGTTACGCTTTTGCCTTAGCTGGCGGTGCCTGTGCTGGCTCTGGCATTGGTGCGCCGATGGCTTCTCTGAGATAAGCCTTGAACGGACCTAGCTTGCCACCGTAGTTGCCTGATGAAATCTTCACTACGCCGGGCACGCCGAGAGCCGCTGTGACGCCTTCCTTCATGCCTTTCTTGACTGCATCAAGGGTTAAGCCGTTCATGACAATCTCGTAAACGCAAGTCACGCCTTCTGGAACAACCGTGTCAGGCACCAAGGTTCGCAAAGTTGGACAGTACGGATGGTTTGTCGAAGCCTTCAGCTTGTACTTGAGCGAGCCAGCTTTGCTTCCTGACCGGCAAACCCCTCCTGGAAACTGCATGATGACGTCAGGGGCGTTCGCGCGGATTGCGTCTGCCGCTGCTTCAGCCGATTTCAAACCTGATGCTTGATCCTCTGCAAAAATCATGAAGTTGCCGCCTGCAACTGCTTCCATGGCGCCGAACCCGTTTTCAACTATGAATTCGCCTTCCATGACTGGGATTTTCCAGCATTTGCGTCCGCCGACCATGGCTTTCTTCTGCCACCCGTCACCGAAGTAGCGGAGACTTTCGCCTACGTTTAGGGTGCGTTTGCCGACTAAGCCGTTAAAGGCTGCAGTTGTTGGACAGGTCAGCGTACATTGACCTATACGCTGCATAAGCTGGTGCTTGAGTTCAAAACGGTCACGATTGTAAATCTGGATGAGAACGCCTGGACGCTTATCAGGTGTCAGGTCTGCTGGGACGGCTCGTTCGATTGCCGCTTCCGCAGTCGCCTCAATCACGCTCGTGGCAAACCCGGTGGTTAAACTGGCTGCGATTTGCGCCCACTTTTCGTTCTGAGCGGTAATTAAAACTCTTCCTACCCAAAGCGGGAACATTTCTGCAAACGTGTCTTGTACTTTCACGACGTTTCCGCAGGGCGACTTCACAAGGAACATTTTTTCTGAATCGTCATAGCTTTGGATTTCAAGCTTGTTACTGTTTGATGACATGAAAGAGACCTTGCATTCAGTTGGCAATTGTATAATTTAAGAGTTTTCATAAACGAGACAGGTTTTGCCGTTTCCAAGGCAAAATAAAGCCTCACGCATCCCTTCATTGCCGCGGCGCCTTTGCTTTTTAATGTAAGGCGGCAGCAGAAGTGAAACCGCAATGAGCGCAGCTACCGAAATTAAGACCCCAAGAGTTAGTGTTGGGAAGCGTGGGAGCAGCTGGAAGTGAGGTGTCGGCGAAGGCGTGGCGGATGGAGAAGGCGTAGTGGATGGTGACGGCATTGGGGTTGGGCTAGGTGTTGGCAATGGGGACGGCGTAGGCGTTGCAGATGGTGGAGAGGGTGTCGGTATTGGAGTGGGCGTTGGTGTTGGCGTCGGCGTTGGGCTAGGTGCGGGGGTCGGCGTTGGAGCAGGGGCAAGTGAGCTTGACACCGAGATGCTGCAGGGTGACTGGACATCGGTGAAGGTGTAGCTTCCCGTGATTGGAACTGGTGAACCGTCAACTAAGACCTCGCTGATGACGTATCCGTTGTCAGCTGAGTAAATGAACGTTTGATTGCCGCCATAGTCAACGTTGATCAAGCCTGAAGGGGTAATAGTGCTGTAGCCGTCACTTGAGGCGTAGACGGTTGCGTTTGCCGTCGTTCCAAGATAGATTCTTGATGCAGGAAGCGGGGATAAGAGAGTTTCATTTTGGATACCGTTCCAGTCGCTGGAGAAAGTCAGCTGCCAAACACCAGAACTGTTCAAGTCATACTCGAAAATGTCGGTTCCGAACATGGAAAGGAAAGCTCCCGGTTCAGCGACACTTAGCGTGGCTGTTTGGTTTGCCAAGTTTATGTTGCTGATGCCACCGTCAATTATGTTGTTGATATCCTCGTAGACAGAATCCGCCATGGGCACAGCCAACGACCCGTTCACTGGAACAGTGGACAGCAGCATAATTAACACGGCTGCGTCCGCCGTAGCCTCAACACTGTCTGAGTCACCTTGAAGCATCCTGAACATGCCAGTGGAATTATCATACAGTTCGCTTTGTGGAAGCAAATTCCAAGCGGGAGCCGGACCCACTGAACCGTCCAATAAGCCTTGCACTTGGCTCTGCATCAGGCTTGTCATGTTGCCGTAAAACCCAAGCAGGGCAGCCCAAGATATTATGGTGTTTTTAAGCCGCTCTTGTAAGGTACTGCCGCCACCGTTCTCGCCCGTGGCATGCACAGTGGTGTAGTTAAGCCATCCAGGACTGCCCCAACCTTGGCTGAGCCATCTACTTTCCATGTCAGTAAACAGGTTAGTCACGTTCAAGATGGATGTGTCATAGTAGTAAAGCTTCGAAGCAATCTGGTCAAACCCGCCAGCCTCGCATTCAAAAGCCGTCCAATCAAGAGCGTACTTGTAGAAGCTTCCGCCTGAATAGTCAGTTGTATCCCAAAGGTGAGCGTTTGTCCAGTTCCACCAGTACTCCGCTTGGTTCAAGGCGTCTGGGATGCCCAGCAACCAGAAGGTCAGGTACATGTCGATGGTTTCCCCGCATTCATCATAATATCTTGGGCCGTAGTCTATTCCCCAGCCTGATCCGTCCGATCCCACGCAGAGAACTGGCTTACCGTACTCAGCCACGCCGTTGTTAAACACCGCGTAAGCGGCAGACAGGTTCCATTTGGAGGTTTCGTAACCCAGTTGGTTTGCCCATTGATATGCGTACAGGTCGTACCTGTTGTAGACGAGAAAAGATGGGATAATAGGGCTGACGTTAATGTTGTTATAATCGTAGGGTAACCCGCCGATGTTCGGCAACATCGTCACTTCATTTAACGCTGTCTCTATCGTCGTTTCATTGATCGCTACTCCGAGTTTGCTCAGTTCAAAGTACCAGTAAAAAACGGTTTCAGCAGCAGACGTAGAAGTAATATTAATTGCGTCCACAGCGTTTTGGAGTTCACTGACCGTGGTTTCGCCCAAAGCAATCCCATCATAAATCGTTTGCAAACTACTATTCCAGCCCCCGTTATCCTCTACAGTGGTTTCCAAAGCCGCAATTTCAGAAGCAGAACCTGTAGGCTGTGTTGAAAAAACAGCGGTTTGACCAGTGGCGAAGCGGGCCACGCTGGAAAAGCAGCTAAAAATCAAAACAGCAGCAAAACACAACGTCACGATTTGGGTTAAGGTTAAAGCTTTTCCGGGCATTGGCTTCAGCTAACTTTAGTGTTTTTTCGATGCGCAATTCTGCTTGCTTGCATCATCTGCTTTTTCCTTAACCGCAATGTTCTTTAACTTTCCGCTTTTTTTCGGCACTGTGCAAAATGCGAGTTTGATCTAAGGTTCTACCTTGATTATTTCGGGGATTTTTCCCGCCATGCCTACCTGACCCTTGTAGATTATCAACACGCCCTCCACGCCTTGGATCGACATTCCTCTGCTGATTCCCGCCCTTATGCCTGCTCCCGTGTCTTCCCCTTTGACCACGTTGCCGACGGCGGTGGCGACAGCATCGGCTAAACTAGCGTTTTTACAGAAAATCGTCGCTGCCTCCGCATCGCCGAAACTCAGCGCGTGGCTAAATCGTCCTGAACTCGTCGCGATGCCTGTGGGAAATTCTGTGAGCCTGAAGCCGAAACGCCTCGACAAGGGCTCGTTTCCAGCCGCGACAGCCACGTCAACAGGCACGTTTGAGACCGCAGAGATTTCTCCGCCGTCTTCCACAACAGCCACTTCGCAGCCCGCTCGGGTCATGTCGCCCACGGCTAAGTCAGCTATGACTCCAGCAACGGCTGCCATGGGTCCGACACCTGCCTTCTCAGAGGCTTCAGCCATCATTTTAGCCACAAGAGGCTTTTCAGGCGGAGTGTACGGTTTTAGCGTGAAGAGGAATTTGGGGTTTGCTTTTAGGTAAATTTCGAGTTCTTGTCTGTTGCGTTTGATTGATTCTTCAGCGGCTTGGATGCCTTGGTGCTTGTCAGAAATTATGGTGCACTGCGTTTCTTTAAGGGTGAAGCTTTCTTTGAAAAGGTTCTTAGTCAAACTATTTTTTCCCTTTGTGCGCCGATTGGTCCCCGTTGGTTTGCCTGACTGATTTTATGGCTCTTGCTGGGCAAGCGTCGACGCAGATGCTGCATGTGCTTCCGACACATTTCTCTTTATTGAACACGACCGACGAATCCTTATCTATGCTTATTGCTTCTACAGGACAAAGAGCCACGCATGAGCCGCAACTGAAACATTTTTCCGCGTCAACTTCGATGAGTTTGGGCACGGTGACGGCCACGCCTTTTTTGCGGAAGGCTTTGATTATTTTTTCTTGCGCTTCGTCAGGCACCTCAGCAAGTATTTCGCCGCCTTTCGAATTGATGTGCGCGACCAGAATGGCTATTGGAACTTTGTACTCCAGAATTATCTGGCTGGTTATGGGCTGCGGCACTTGTTCCTCGGTGAATCTCAAGAGAAGTCTAGCCATGTTTTCATCGCCCCAGCAGTTTAGACACATCTTCCGACGTGACTATTCCCAGCACTTTTCGTCCGGCGTCAATCACTGGCAAAGCTGAAATGTTGTGCTGAGCCATCCGTTTAGAAGCAACCTCCAGCGGCTCATCGGGTCTAGCGGTTACTACGTTGTGAGTTTCTATGTCGGCTAACGCCTTTTTGCCTTCAGCCATAGCTCGGGTGACGTCCCAAGAGGTAACTATGCCTCTCAGTTTACCCTCGGCGTCGATAACTACGATGTGGTTAACCGATTTCGTGACGATACGTTCAGCAATGGCACGTATCTCCTCATCCTCAGTGCAAGTAACCGCTGGGTGCATGACGTTAACGACGAACGGTATTTCCCGAGTCTGACGCATCGGCTTAAACACGCTGTCAGTCGGCAACCGCTCAACAGGCGAAGTCAGCAGGAAAGAGCCTTCCTCAATCCATGACTTCAACGTACGGGAAACTTTCTTAGCCATCTTTAAGCTGGATAAGCTGCTAACCCTGACTTTCTTGTCGTTTATCGTTATTGAGCCTGACTTTAGCTCTTTATAGCTCACTTGTCTAAGTTTCGGTCGGTCCCGGCGTGGCACGCTGTAATCGACCACGTCTGTCATGATTTCGCTGTCGCGGATCGCCGTTTTCTTAGCTAAGCCCTCGTTAAGAATTGGGATGGGGACGCCTAAGCCGACGTACATTGAAGTGCCGTAACGAGTGAAGGAGGCGCCCTGCAAGAACTCAGGCGACATCTTCTTAGCGTCGCCCTTGACCATCAGGGTGCCGTTCAGGTTTTTAGGACTATGCTGTGTTCCCTCGCCGATAACGTAGCCTTGTCCGCCGCCGAGAAAAATGCGGGTTCCCATGCCTATGGTTTCGTAGTCGGGGTCGTTCATAAGCGGATTCAATTCGCCGGCGCCGGAAAATGTGGCGTTGCGGAGTCTCGGGAGGAGCTTGCTCATGTAAGTGTAAATGATTTCGTCGCTTGTGTTTACCGCGCAATTGTAGCGTTGGTAGCAGTTGCGAAAGTTCAAGAGGTAAAACTGGTTCAAATCATCCTTTGTGATGTTTGTCTCAAGCTTGGTTCTCGGGTAACAGTCAGTTCCGTACGCTGTAGCCCGCAACTCAACTTCTTTTCCCGCTACAAGTTCTTGGATAACGTGTCCGCCGCCGTACTCGAAGGGCTGCTTGGTCGACATGTTGGTTGCGCCTATGAACAGGTCAACCGCCGCGCCGGGATGGCAAACTTCCACGTCGTTAATCCATGCATGGTCGATCTTTATCGGAGGGTCAGAGTGCCCAAGGTTAATAACTGCGCCTGAACTGCACATTGCGCCGAAAGTTCCCGTGGTAACCACGTCAACTTCCTTAAACGCGACTTCGACGCCGCTGCTTTCCACTAGCTTTTTCATTTCTTCAGCGGTTAAAACCTGCACGTCGCCTTTGCGGATTTTCTCGTTAATCTCTTCTACGGTGCGAGTTTTGCTCGATTTGGACAATTAGCCTTACCCTTTAATGCCAATCGAAAAGGCTTTGCAAGTTAATATTTTTTGCGCAAATATCGACGTTTTTGCGTTATTTTAGCATTGAATTGAAACGTTGAGATTAGTTATTACCGACCTGAAAACTCGTTCTAGATTTTGCTGTTTAGGCTTCAACGTATTTGTCATCGATATTTTCCTCCCAAAACTTCTTGAAGCTATCCCTATATTTCGGCAGCCTTGCCCTCCCTCTCCAAGTCGATTTATCAGCAAACCTTTTGATTTCTTTCGACGGCTTGAAGTAAGCGACTGCAGTCTCCACGCTCAAAACAAAAGGCGGATGCCCATAGTACATGCTGATCCAGTTGGAAATCAAGTTGCCCGTCCTATGGTTACCTTCAATAAACAACTGGGGAAAACCAAGCACAGCAACATACACCTCGGCTGCCACCTTCAACGGATGCGGCTCGCCCTTCATGTGGCTTCTATACCATTTCTCAATCGGACCGATATACTCCATAAACTTGTCAGAATTAGCCTGAATTGCCTGATTGTACTCAAGCCTCAGCGTTAAATTGGACCCGTAAAGTACAACGTTGTTAAGTTCCAGAATTTCAGAAATGCCATCTACTGAGAATGGTTCAACTCCCTTCCTGAGAAGCGCATCGAGATGGTTATAGGCATCCATCATCCTGCCTCTAATGACGGAATCGAAAGTGTCACGTCTCCCAAGCTTTTCAAGGTCAAGTTTATCATCAATCTTTTTCCAATTCCTCTCCACCTCGAGAAGCGACTTCTGTACGTTGCGAAGATCAAACTTGAGTATTCTTTCCTGACCCAACTCTATTCCCACAAAACTAATTTGTGCAAGGCATTTACTATTTAAGCACTTAGCCTTAAAGCTCAAGAACCCAAGAAAACGATGCACGAGATACCACCCACAAAACTCTTCCTTTTTCCTTTTTCGTGACTTCGGAACCACAATCACACATTGAATCCCAGAACTATAAGACAAGTTAAAAAAAAAAGTAAATTTTATTTTGTAACGAACGCAGGAAGTTTTCGGCTTTTCTTTGCGTCAGGCTCATTTCTTGGGTTGCAGTTCTTTTGCTATGCTGTCAACTGCATTGATTGCTGTTTCTATATGAACTTTTTCTATCCCGCGATGCGTCACCATTCTTATACTGTTCTTGCCCATGGTTGAGACCAAGATGCCCCTTTCCTTGAGTTTTGAAACGAACAATCCATCTGAGACTCCTAAACCGCTCATATCGAAGCGAACCATGTTTGTCTGCACTGCATCTAAATCAACTTTGATCCCGTTTATCTTTGCTATTCCTTCAGCTAAGAGCCTGGCATTTTTGTGGTCTTCTTCAAGTCTGTCAATCATTTTTTCAAGGGCAACAATCCCTGCAGCAGCGATTATGCCGGCTTGGCGCATTCCACCGCCCAGGATTTTCCGTGTTTTTCTGGCGTTTTCGATGAATTGCTGATCGCCGACGACCACTGAGCCGACTGGGCAGCTTAGACTTTTAGACAGGCAGAACATCAGGTTGTCTACGTGCTTTGTGAACTCTTTAACGTCGACCTTTAAGGCTACAGCAGCATTGAATACTCTTGCGCCATCCATGTAGAATTTCAAGTCATGCCTTTTGGCCACTTCGCTTATCGCTCGCATTTGATCAGGAGTGACTATTGTTCCCCCATGTCTGTTGTGAGTATTTTCAATGCATATCAGGGAGGGCACGGGAAAATGGATGTTCTTCGGTCTTATCGCTGCTTCAATGTCTTCTGGATCAATCGCTCCCAAGTGACTCTTTATCAGCCACGGTAGCACTCCAGCAATTGCAGATAATCCGCCTCCTTCATACCAGTAAATATGAGATTCCGCTTCCAAGAATACAAGTTCGCCACGTCTTGCATTGTTCATCACAGACACTAGATTTGCTTGCGTGCCGCTTGTGACTAAAAGAGCCGCTTCTTTTCCCATCTTCTCGGCTGCCATTTCTTCAAGCTTTTTAACCGTTGGGTCTTCACCGTAAACATCGTCTCCTAATTCTGCATGCCGAATTGCCTCCAGCATCTCCTCTGTGGGCAAAGTCACCGTGTCGCTTCGCAAATCAATCATTTCTTTTCTCGCCATTTCCATCTTACGTCCTCCTAAATTGAACACTCTATCTTGAGAAAGCAATAGATTCCTGCTTTAAAATCTTCTTTCAAACTCTATGTGGCAAGAAAGCGTTAGATGCATTTCGCGTTTACCTCTAATTGCTCAGGCTAGTAAGCCCGTTTGATAAGTGAACACTTGTTATTTCCTCGTGATGAGAAGAACACCCATAAAAATTAAGAGCCCCCCGGCCAAGATCAGGGGAGTGAGGGCTTCGCCGACGAAAACCATGGCAAACAAAACTGTCACCAATGGTTCTGCGAAGAGAAAAGAGCTTGCGACCGCGGCTTTCACTCTGTTCATGACGTAGAACCAAATAAAATACCCGATGAACGAACATGTGACTGCTAGGTACAGAATTGCCCCCCATGATTGGAGACTCAACGTTAATATTCCGCCGAGAGAGTTTTCGGCTAAAGAGAACGGAATTAAGAAAAGTCCGCCTATTATGGTCACGTATGCTACAACGAGGAAGGGACTATACTTCTCGGTCAGTCTTTTTCCTCCAAGGGTGTATGATGCCCAAAAAATAGGTGTGAGTAGAAGGATTAAGCTTCCAACGAGAAATGTCGGGTCGCTGCTTTTCAAATCCATTGTGCCGCCTGTAATGACGACTAAGGTGCCAATTCCGGCAACAGCAAGTCCCAACAACTGCATTCTCCTTAGAGCTTCCTTAAAAATCCGCATAGAAAACAAGGCGATGAGTATGGGTGAAAGGAAGCAAACTAAAATTGCAGCAACGGAGGCGCCTGCCAACTCTATGCCTACATACTGGGCGATGAAGAAGAAAGTAACCCCTACGAGAGATAAACCTACGAACACCAGAATGTCTTTACCTTCAAAAAGCACTGCACTAAGTGGCCTCCTAACCTTCATTACCACAAGAGCGACTACAAATAACGCTCCTGCAATCAGAAACCTGAACGTTGCGATAGCGATCGGAGTTAACCCTTGCAAAAGCAATGCTTTCACGACAACAAATGAGCTACCCCAAAAAATAATCAGGCATACCATCAAGAAAACGTCAAATGAACTGATTTTTTTGTTTGCCATTTCTCCACCATTTTCACATAGGTAACGGTTCTGCCGACGGACCGCGGAAAGGCTTGACACGTAGCATGTGTTGCGTGCGATTTCGATGTTGTCTTTTGGCTTTGGTCACCGTCAAATCTGATTTACTGATTCGACGAGTGCCAGATGAGAGCTTGAAGACTTCTTTATTTTCCTGATGAATAGCACAGTGCATAATGTCACCTGAATTTAAACCATCTAAATGGAGCCATGTGAGAGGCGCCATTCTAATTTAGTTTATGTTGTTTATTGTTTGAGATGGTAATTTTTCATCGCTTGGTGCGTAGTGCAAACAGGAGACTAACCTGTCATTGTACTGGTACATTTTGGGCACTCGGCAATGTGTGAGCTCAAGCTCCACGCCCTCTGCAGATTCGCTTAGCTTATCTATCGCAGCAAGGCTCTTCGTCTGTTCCTTTTCCAAGCTTAGCAGTTCCTTGACTTTGCTCAAGTCGGCGTTTCTGATGATAACGTTACCGTTTGCGTTAGTGGAAATGACAGGTTCTCCTTTGAACGCGTCTGGATACTTGTCCTCAATTAGGTACTTCAGGTCAGAAACTACTTCGTCAGCAGTCCAGCCGCAGATATTGAAGGATACCGGGCACCTAGGGTGAAAAGAGCACCCTGCTGGCGGATCCACTAAGTTTGGGGTATCTCCCTTCAATATTATCTTTGTTCCCTTCACTAATTTTCCTGGAACAGCCGAGATAAGTGCCACATTATACGGGTGAACGGGATTTAGTATTACGTCATTCTTTAGCCCGCTTTCCACTATCTTGCCGGCATACATGACGTTTACCTGGTCGGCCATGTAGGAAATCACGGCTATGTTGTGTGTTATGAGGACCATTCCTATGTTATGATCCTTCCTTATCCTGCGCAAAAGTGCTAACACTTGAGCCTGCACCGAAACGTCCAGCGCGCTCGTCGGCTCGTCTAACACCAAGAACTTTGGCAAGGTGGCTATTCCCCTAGCTAGAGCAACCCTCTGTCTTTGACCCCCGGAAAGTTCATGAGGGTACCTGTAGGCAAAATCTTTTGGAAGGCCAACTTCGTCCAAGAGATCCAGGCATCTTTTAACCGCCTCTTTTGACCGCATGTAACCCGTAGCTACTATGGGTTCCATTATGATGTCCAGGATGTTCAGCCGAGGATCTAATGAAGAATAGGGGTCCTGGAAGACAATGTTCGTTTCCTTTCTAATTTTCTTTTGTTTATCTCCCTTTCTGCTGAAGACAGAGTATTCTCTTTCAATGACAGCTGCCTTCTTCAACTCATTATTTGCCACATAATCATCGTACTCTCGTAAGACATCGTCAGGTAAATCAAACAATACGTGACCAGCGGTCGGCTTTAGGAGACCTAAGAGCATCCTTCCAAGTGTGGTTTTCCCTGAGCCGCTCTCCCCAACTAAGCCTACAACTTCGCCTTCTCTCACTTGAATATCCACGCCGTCAACGGCTTTAAGCATAGGCGGTTTCCCGAATGTGCTGCCGCCTTTGATCGGGAAATGTTTAACCAGTTGCCGTGTTGCTATCAGCATTTTTCATCACCTTTAGGGAAGCAGGAGACAAAATGCCCCTCTTCGACCTCCAACATTTCTGGCGTCATAGTTTTGCAATTATCTGTCGCGTCTGGGCACCTAGGGTGGAAAGAACAGCCTGTTGGCACGTTTCTCATGTCTGGGACAGCGCCTCCTATGCCTTGGATTTCGTTTCCGTCAATTCGGGGGATGGCTTTTGTGAGCATCTTCGTGTATGGATGCAGGGGGTTCTTGAAGACCACGTCTGTAGGCGCTACCTCGACCATTCTGCCAGCGTACATAATCCCGATCCTATCGCACACCTCAGCTAAGACGGAAAGGTCATGGGATATGAAAATAAATGAGGTGTTGAACCTGTGTTTAAGGTGCCTTGTAAGCTCGAGTATTTGAGCCTGAACGGTCACGTCAAGCGCACTGGTCGGCTCATCCAATATGACCAGTTCCGGGTTGTTCGCGAGTGCGATGGCTATCACTATCCTCTGCCTCATGCCGCCTGACAACTCATGAGGATACATCCTTACAACTTTATCTGCGTTAGGAACCTCAAGCATGGAGAGAAGTTCGATTGCCTTTGTATACCCTTCCCTTAACAGGACGTTCTTAGCTGCCCTGTTTATTCCCGGGATTCTCATCCAGCCGCCGATGTTTTTTCCTTTTTCTACACGTTGCAGAACCATCTTTTCAAATGATCCCAACTTATCCGAGTGGAGCGACATGATGATCTTCTCTTTCTTAGCCTCCCCCAGATCGTTTCTCCTCCACACACCAAGGGCTTGATCCTCAATTCCGTGCAGCCCCTTCGATTCAGCGTATTTGTTAATTGCTGCTTCGTCTCCCCCTTCCTTCAGCAGCTTCAATATCTGTCCAAGGTCATCTTTGGTTGCCCTTACCCTGGCAAGCTTCCTCTGCGCGAGCGATTTTGACTGATGAGTAATCACAGTCTCGGCTACCTGAAAACCGATCTGAAGAACAGGGTTAAGACTCGTCATCGGGTCTTGGAAGACCATGGAAAGCCTACTTCCTCTTATGGCGCACGAGTCTCTGTTTAGCTTTTTCATGGCCTCCTCGCTTTGTTTCAAGTTAAACTTGCCTGTTTTGTCTGTGGTAACTTTCCTAAGAGAAGCCACCAAGTCTCCCTGGCCAAGGAGTATAACTTGCCCATCCGTGACCGCAGCGTTCCTAGGAAGAAGACCCATTATTGTTAGCCCTAGTGTAGTCTTGCCGCATCCGCTTTCCCCTGCTACTCCGAATATTTCACCCTGCTTTAAGTTAAGATCCACCCCGTTAAGGGCCTTGTATATTCCTCTCCGCGTGTAGAACTGTACTTTTAAATCCGAAACCGTTAACGTGTAATCCAAATCAGCTTCTCCTCCTGGGGTCCAGAACGTCCCTTAGCCCATCGCCGACTAGGTTGACTGCCAGAGCAAATAAGGTGATAGCCACACCAGGGAAAATGACCGCCCAAGGAGCGGTCTGAACATAGCCGAGCCCAATGCTTGTTAAGTAACCAAGCTCTGGCACGCTTGCGTTCGAGATGAAACCTATGAAGGCAAGCGTGGAGAAGATAACCATTATCGATCCCAAGTCCAAAGATATCTGAATAAATACGGGAGGCAGCGAGTTTGGAAGTATATGTTTATACATGATCTTAAGTCTGCTGACTCCTGAGGCTTTGGCGGCTTCAACGAAGGTAAACTCTTTAGTGCTTAGCGTTTGACTCCTTGTGTACCTCGCATACAGAGGCCACCACACTATGGCAAGGGCGAGGGACATGTTAAGCAGGCTTCTTCCCAAGACAAAGCCGACCGCCAACGCAAGTACAAGATAGGGTATGCTAAAGAAAATGTCGGTTATCCTCATCACGATTTCATCCATCAGGCCACCGACAGTAGCTGAGATAACACCTATTATGGATCCGATTGCCGCACCTATAGCCACAACCAGGACTGAATAGAACAGGTCTACCCTTATCGCCTTAATTATGCTACTGAATAGATCTATCCCGGGGTAGGTTGTGCCAAACAGGTGCGCCAACGAAGGTGGCGAAGGTGCTGGGTTGAAAAAGTTCGGAACAAGCGTACCAACACTGGTGATGCCGATGAGCTGTGGATACACCTGATCAATCACTCCGATTACTACGTATACCATGACTATGACAAGACCGACGACCGCAGCCTTATTCGCAAAAAAGACCGACAGCGACAGCTTAGTATTTTCCCATTTTCTAGCTCTTAGCTCTGCTTCAGACATCTTTTTGCTTCCTAATATCTTATCCTTGGATCAATGAACGCATATACTAGGTCTACTATCAGGTTGGCAGCCACAAGAATCAAACCGAAGAGCAACGCAGAGGCCATGATGCCTCCGACATCGCTGACGAGAAGAGCCTGCGTAGTCCAGTATCCTATTCCTGGGTAATCAAATATAGTCTCTACCACCACAGCTCCGCCGAGGAGACCAGCCACGGTATAGCCGAAAAGTGTAACTACTGGCAGTAGCGCGTTCTTGCGCGCGTGAAGGTTAATTACCGATCGTTCAGACGTACCTTTTGACCTTGCCAGCCTAATGTAATCTTGATCTAATACTTCGAGCATTGAAGACCTCAGTATCCTGATCATGCTTGCAACTATGGCCAGTGCGAGCGTGACCGAGGGCAGGATAAGGTGTAAGAACGCATCGCCAGCTACATTCCATGCGCCATGGATAATCGCGTCTATGAGAATTATGTGCGTGGGGTATGAGATTCCGTTGACATACCATGGCAGAGCTGAAACTAGGACAGGGTTTACGACGCCTGAGAACGGAAGTATTCTTAGGTAAACGCCTACCAGAATGATCAGGACTACGCCTATGAGGTATATAGGCATTGCATACAGGGTGAAGGATCCGACGCGTAGCGTGTGGTCCCCCGGGGAATCCCTATTGACAGCGGAGTAAACGCCTAAAGGAACGCCTATCACCCATATCAGGATAGACGCTACTACTGATATCATAATTGTGTTCGGAAGGAAGAGCGCTATGGCCGTGGTTACTTGACCGCTGAATATAGGCGTGTTAGTAATGCCCCAATTGCCTTGCAGCATCTGGTATAGCCAGTAAAAATATTGAACATAGATTGGCTGGTTAAGGTGGAATTCATTTGTCAGCTTTTGAACAAGCAATGTCCTTGCAATCCCAGTCAGTCTGGGGTTGATATACTCGGATAATATGATGTTTGTTCCACTTACATGGGAAAGGATAAAAACTATGAAAGTAAGACCGATCAGAGTCGGAATAAGGAGCAGCAAACGCCTGACTACGTATACCCAAAGGCGCATAGATAAATCATCTCAGAAAAAAAGATGGAGCGCACGAAGCGCTTATCCTTTAACCCACCAATAGTAAGTCGAGTCCAAGGCTCCGCCGATCAGCGGGTTTTGTTGAGATTGTATTCCATTGTATCCTGTCATGTATGGCTTCACCATCCAGAATGCGTTTTCGTCAACCGTGTATATGTACAAGTACATGTTTATAGCGTCCTGTTCTGCCTGCTTGTAGAGTGGACCTGCAACTGACGCGCTGGTTGCGGCGTTTGCCTGCTGAAGCACCGTGTTAAGCTGCTGATACTGAGCTGCCTCTGATGCATATCCAGTTGAATTTAAGTAGCTAACCGTTAAGCCGTCTCCAGATGGATAGGTACCGCCTTGAAGATACAGGGCATTCATGTTGTCAGCCGCAGCTGGATAGTCAGATATCCATGCTAAAGAGTAAATCGGCATAGGATCAGCGCCGGGCACTGTTTGACCTACCTCGGTTGAAAACGGTTGATATACCGGGGTAATAACTATGTTGGGGTCCATCTTGTTCACAGCAGCTGCAAGCATTTCGGCGGCAGCGTAGTTGACTGTATCACCTGATCCCACTATGAAAGGCATACTGACCTTCGTGTTGTATTGTCCTGATTGCTGCATAAGCTGCGTAGCTTGAGTTAGGTCGTAGTTTGGAACGTTCTGGAGCTGACTCGAGGGCACATAGTAAGGCAAGCCTTGGATGATTGCGCCTGCGTAGCTGCTTCCGAAGTTTTCGCCGTACACATTATTGCCCAATATCTCGTCTATGTAATTGGTGTAGTTGAAAGCGTAAGTGAAGGCCTCCCTCACATCGGTATTAGCGAAGTAGTTAGCAGGCACGTTGTAGCCGCTGCCGAACGTTGAATGCATCAAGTTTTCAGCAATGTTTTCGTTGAAGACATAGAACCCGCATGCCAAGGTTGGGAACGCATAGAGGGAACTCGTTCCAGCTGCTACCATACCCTTTATCAGCGGCATATAGGATGTTGGCAAGGCAGTAACGATGTCAGCTGATCCGCTTGTGTACAAGAGATACGCTGTTTCAGCGTCCTTGACCCACTGTATCGATATCTTATCAGTCACGGCTGGTATCCCTGGTACGCCCGTAAACCCAGTGTTCGGAGCTAAAACCACCGACTGACCTGGGACATAGCTCTGTATTTCGTATGGACCCGATGTAACAGGGTTCGTCTGCACTTGTGTGTTGTAGCTGCCCTCATTGGCCTGACTCTGGTAACTGTAGAAGCCTGCTGGCGTAAATGTAATGCCAGCGCCAACGCTCTGAAGCCAAGACGCATCCAATACTCCACACCCAAGTGAGTCAGCCACTGCGGTGAAAAATATTTGCGGAGTCGTGGGTGTAACGAGGCTAAATGTAACTGTGTTGGCACTTGCACTGTATGTGACTGCGTTCGTTATTGCGTTGTAATCATTCGTGTCAGTAGAGTTCTTCATTAATGAAACTCCTATGCTGGCTCCTGAAACCAAGTATTGAGCTAGGATCCAATCAGGCGTCCCTGGGGTTCCACCTTCGAATAACATGTTCCTGATCATCGAATAGTAGACGTCGTATGCGGTAATCGGATCACCGTTAGAGAACTTCAAGTCACTCCTTATGGTAAACGTGTACATCGTATCAGCGCTGTTTATTCCGTTCCCAACTGTGGGAATCGATGCTGCTAGCATGGGTAAGAACGTGGTTGTTGATGATCCATCGTATACAAGAAGCGTACCCATAGTGTTGAGGATTACCTCGTAGCCAACGCTTTCGTAATCTATCTGCGGATCAAATGAGTACGGACCAGCCGCGACCATTTCAGCGACGTTTATCACTCCTGGGTTAGGCACTTTACCAGCGTACACGTAAACCCCGTATGGCTGCGCAGAAGAACTCACCGCAATCGTGCGCTCAATGACGGTACTGTAAGTCTGCGAGGTAGCCGTATTTTCCGTTACTATCGTCAGCGTTACAGGGTAAAGACCCGCCTGAGTATACGTTGCATTAACAGGATTCACGTTTGGATCCATTGTATTGCTGTTTGCCGCGACTGTTTCAGTGGCGCCGTTGCCGAAGTTCCAGACGTATTGGGATATAACGATGTTTGTGCCAGATGGTGCTTCAAGGTAACCGCCGCTAAAATATGCAGGCGTGTTCACCGCCACGACTGGCTCGTTTGGATTCAGCGTTGAATTCATTGCAATTACCGGGACTGATATCAACGGTGCATTGGCGGCACTTACCGATGGCGTTATCTGGATAGTTTCCATAGCGCTGTCCGTAGAAGATACTAAGGTGCTGCTGACCGTTTCCTCGACCGTCACTAAGTATGTTCCAGCATTTGCATAAGTGTGAGACGCCGTGGGTGAGCTAGCGGTGAGACCTGTGGCTGACTGACCATCTCCGAAGTAGAGTGTGGCTTTCGCGTCTGACCTCAAATTAAGCAAAGTGAAGCTGATGGCTGTTCCCTGCGTTGCCGTCTCCGACGTAGTGGTTACAGAAATTTGCTTCGTAGGCTTTGATGTTTGGACAAAAATTACTCCTGCTCCGATTGCTACTACAATAATAATCACAAGGATAATTGCCCATATTGTTCTCCCTAAAGCTCTATTAGACATACCTCTCAATCTCCCCATCGTATTTTTTCATGAAAGTTATGTTGATTTTAGTCCTCAATATTCAGCCTTTTAATATTTAACATTTGCGATAAAAGGCGCAGCTCATCTTTCAATTGCCTCACTTTTAACCTGTTCTAGCACGCTAGGCGAAATTGCTATTTTTGACGTTATTTTTTCATGCAGCACTCATCTTTAGCCGAAAGATTTCACAGGAATGGTGTAAACCTTCTGAGAGCTTCTTACGACTCAAGCAGCCCTCAACACGCGCAAACTAATTTTAGACTTTAAAAAGGTCCTTGCGGGTGAAATCTCCGCTCAGCGCAGGGTTCTAATTCCATTTTCTGTTGCTTTGCCCAGCTCTGCAATTTCTGCCGAGCCATTCCTAGGCGGGTTTGCAATATTTCACCAAGAAGGAAAGACATTTTGTGGTTTTGAAGAAGGAAGCGAGAATAGGCAAGGGTGTATCGCGATAGGCGAGCAGCTACATTTCTTCAACAGTATTTTCTAATGTGCCGATGCCTTCAATTTCTATGCGAACCACATCGCCCGCGTTTAGCCACTTCGGCGGTTTCATTGCCATAGCTACGCCTGATGGTGTGCCTGTGGCGATGATGTCGCAGGGTTCAAGCGTCATGACTCGACTGAGATGGTGGATTATCTGGGCGATACTGAAAATCATGTCATGTGTGTTGCCGTTTTGGCGGAGTTCGCCGTTTACCCATGTCTTGATTCCGAGGTTGCCAGGATCAGGCAACTGGTTGCTCATGGTAATGCAGGGTCCTGTAGGCGCGAAAGTGTCAAAGCTTTTGCCGGGGGTCCACTGGCTGCCTCTGAACTGGAAGTCCCGAGCGGAGACATCGTTAAGAACGGTGTAGCCGAAAACGCAGTCCATCGCTTCTGAAACAGAGATGTCTTTGGATTTCTTGCCTATGACTACGGCGAGTTCGCCTTCGTAGTCAAGTTCTTTGACAAAGGGTCGCTTGATGATTTTGTCGTTTGGTCCCGCTATGGCCGTGCGGGGCTTCATGAAAATCACTGGTTCTTCCGGTCGTTTCTCCCGGGTTTCATTCACGTGGGTGGCAAAGTTTAGGCCTAGGCAGAGAATTTTGGGCGGTGAAGCGATTGGAGCCAGAAGTCTTGCCTCGTTTACTGGAATGGAAACGGCGTCAAGATCGCTGCTTTCCGCTTTCGTGAGCAATTCTTCTGCCGTTTTCTGAGCCGTTTGGTCCACGATGAAAGCCTCTATCTTGCTGGGTAAGTCTGTTTTGAGGCGCTTAGCAAGGGCGCCTAGGCATAGGAGTCTCTCGTTTTGCATGACACCGTAGCATTCCTTGCCTTTGTTTTGATATCGGGCTATTTTCACTTTTTTTCACCTGTCTTAGCGCGCGTTCGTTTTCGGGATGGTTTCTAAACCCACCTCTTAGACATCAGCGTTTACTGAGGTAAAAACCCTGCCTTTCTTTGCATACCTTAGCAAGTTATATTTGGTGCGCTTGTTACGGAATGACGAAACAGAGTCCGTCCGCATGTGCAAGTGAAAGTTTATTTCCACGTTTATGGTAGTAACGAGAATTGAGGGGTTAAAAATGTCAGAGACAGATTTGGTTTTTGAGATTGATCATCCGTATTTTATTATCAGGGTTACGAACGATATGTTGAAAATAGACGTGAAAGGAAACGTGAAGAACGAAATCGAGGAAGCACTTGAAAACGCTCCTGGTCTAAGGGAAACGATCGGTCGAATCTTGAACGTCTTTGTGCCGTTGCATATCCGCTTATCTGACATTGATTCTGTGAAGATGGAAAAAACGGGAGAAGTTAAAATAGCGTTGCCCCATCGCATAGTTGCAAATATTCCGCTCCGACCGGAAGAAGCGGAGAAGCTTGTTAGTAAGCTGAATCAGTTGATTCCAGAAGCAAAGAAGAGGGTGATTGAACGCATATCAGAGAAACAGCGCGAGCGGGAAATTGTTGAAGAGGACATCGATATAAGAAAAGAATCTGCTCAATTTCCAGAATCTCCAGAGGAGATGCACCAAGAAGAAAAGGATATCGACGAGGAAATAGAGAGAGAAGAAAATCCGGATTAAGGGCTTTATCCTCTACAGGGAGCACGAATTTCTTGACTTCATGACGTACATTTTAAAGAGCGCTTCAGAGTTAAGCTGCACCAAGACCTCAATCGAAGACTTGAAAGTCAACGCAGCGCAATGTTTAGATAGCCTCAACTATTCAGGTTACAATAATGTCACCAGCAAAATTTCCTAAAAGGAAATTCGTCTACGTCGATCCATCCAAATGCACTGGATGCGGAATCTGCGAATACGCATGCATTCAAGAAAAAGGCGAATCTACTCCACTGCTGTCCAGAATCCGCGTTGTCCGCATGAAACCCCTCTTCAACTTTGCCTTGTCATGCAGAGCATGCGAAGACGCAAAATGCGTCACAGCTTGCCCCGAACAAGCACTCTCCCAAGAAGAAGCCACAGGCATCCTAATACGCAGCGATGCGAAGTGTAAAGGTTGCGATTGGTGCGTTGTAGCCTGCGAACATGGCGGTATCTCAATTCACCCAGACACAGGCTTTTCAGTGGCATGCGACCTCTGCGGCGGTGAACCTCAATGTGTGGAATTCTGCCCTGAAGAAGCCTTAGAGACCGTAACTACTGATGAAGAAGCTGATAAACGCACGAGCGAAACCTTACAGAAGTTGCCCGAAGAAATCGAACGAATAACGGTCATAGTAAAAAACAAAGATTGGAAACCCGTTCTGGCTGAAGCTGAAGAACGAAGCAGAAAAGTCTCAGAGAAACTCGAAGCCCTCAGGGATAAAGCTGAAACCAAGAAAAAGAAATAAGCTTAAATCAAGCTTCTTTTGAAACCTGTGAATTTTTCGTTGGAAGTGCGTAGGCTTAAGAAGCAGTTTGGAAAAGCGTGTTTTTTTTTTTGGTTGCCTTTTTCTAGATATTTTTAAGTTGCGACTTTTGCTACGGATAAGTTGCGACTTTCGCGGGTGGCAGGTTGCGTTCCCTGTTGCTTTTTGGGTTTAGGCTTGGGTTCTGCTTTTTCGTTGCGACTTTGCTATGGGCGGGTTGCGACTTTCAATGTTGACTCCATGTAGGCGGCATTGTCAGTTATTGTCGGTTACGGGCGCAGAGCTTCTTCAAGGTCGGGTTCAGTTTTGCTCGGGTTCTGTTTTTCCAGTTTGGGAAACTTGAAGGATTTTTGCGGGTTGCAACTTTTGGGTTGGGCGGCATTCTTGATTTAGAGGTTTAATCGTTTGTGGACCGCGGTTTTTGTTTTTTCGACATTTCCCCGCGTCTTTCTACACTGCTGTGCATGGCGAGGATAGCTCTGGCGCCTGTCGGGGGCGGAAACATTGAAGCGGCTGTCGGCAAGTTTCTCGGCAAAGAGCATGGCTTATTCGCAACAAAACTTAGAAACTGCTTACCCCAAGAACTAGTTGACCTGCTACAAGGAAGGATTAGCCAAACAGTATTCATGAAATTCTACTATAAGCCATTACTCTTAGACGTACAACAAAAAACAATCAAGGCAAAACTACAAACACAGAGTGACTTACTTTTGCAATCTCAATAAGGCATTGACTCTGCTTTTTATTCTTATCCAAGTGCTTGAGTTTTAAATAGTAAAAGATACAAAGAGGAGGCTGGGCAAGAGGTAACTACTATGACAGATGATTTAGAAATATATTGTCCTGAATGCGGCAAGTTGTTTAAGGGAGAGAAAAATATGTTAAAGCATGTTGACCAAGAGCATGTTTTACAGAAGAAGCATGCTAAAGAGCTAGTGCTAGAAGTTGTTTGCCGTTATCTAGGTGGACACCCAGCATTTACAACTCAAGCAGATGGCGTATTGTCTTTGTATTCTCATCCGGTAGACAAGGTGGTCTTTCAATCGGACTACTTTGGTTTTGAGATTCCAATAGTCGCTGTTAACAAAGTCAAAGTTGCAGAAGGTAGCGAGATTGATGCTATGAGAGTCTTGTTAGTTGGGGTCTTGGCTCTAGCTTGGCAGAGAGTGAACAAGATTTTTTACATTGAATTTCAAGATAGCGTCAACCAGCCCCAAACGGTTGTTTTTGACCATTCAAACTCTATGGATGAATTTGCGGAGAGTTTAGAAGCAGTTGTGTCAAAAAGTGAAAGAACAAAACCAAAGCCTGCTACGCCTGAAGAGCAAATACCAAACAACACAGAAGACCCATTACATATTATCAAGATAAGATATGCCAAGGGAGAAATTACCAAAGAACAGTATGAGGAAATGAAAAGAACTCTTACGTCTTAGCTATCTGCAACCAGAGCTACTTAAATTTTAACAAATGTAGGTGCACCCAGGGCTTGCTAGGTCAAATACGAAAAACTGTCATAAACAGACGTTGAGACCTAAGACCTATCTAGAGGGTTAAGAGAGCAAGCGGAGTTTTTGCAAGCATTAGATTTTAGTTACTTTTCCCAAAGGACACGGTTACTCCAAATGCTGTGATACTGAAATTTGCTTTCGCAATGGCTTTCAAAACATCATTTAGTTTTTTCTTATCCTTTTTCTGAATAGCATCCTTAACAGCTTCTTGGTTGCAACCATCCATTATTAGATTTGCCAGTTTGGGAAGAAGGTCACAAAGTTGGTCATTGTCTTTCATTAGTTTAGGGTCATCTATTGCTAAAATGAAGGAATTCTGGTCAATTTCGGATTTATCTGTAAAAATAATCATTGGAGTGTTCCTAGGACCTAAGATTCTAATGAGGTCCCTGTAACTGGGGTCGCCAATATCCCAGTCAGCAACAAAAACGTTTTGACCCATGTTTGTGCCCCATACCTTTAGTCTTTGAATCATATCAATCTCGTAATTTCTCTCCATGCCCGAAGGAATGTAAATACAATAAACAGGATAACTTGAGGGCAAATCAAGCCCTCGTGCTCCAGATTTGAAACTACAATTAGCAACTTCAGGTTTATAATCAGACTTGTAATCGGGTAAATAAGCTTCGGGCAAGATGTCACCGCCTAATAGGTAATGATGATATCAGCGTTTCTTTTATTTAAAATCTATCAGATTTGGTTGCTCCAGTATCTCATATCAGGTTGGCACTTTAGAAGTCTAAAGCAGTCGCACAGTAGCCTTTTCCTCTTGTCCACAAAGATTTTTCTGGTTACAGATTTGAGCATTGATTTTTTGGAAAAGTCAGTTCTGAATTGGGTTAGCAGAACGCTGTTAAGGAAGCAATAGAACGAGTGGAGAGAAAAACATGAAGCTTGTATGTCCAGTTTGTAATAACGTTGGTTTCTTAGAGGAAAGAGGACAAAGTTTCCGAGTAAAGCATTACTTGGGCTTTGAAAACGGAAAGAGGAAATACACATTGCACAAAGTCACAGCAGAGCAGGTTAAGTTGGGAATCAATGGGAATCAAAATATGGGAATAAATAATCTTGAATCAAGCTCTATTTCAAGAACAAAAGTGGACTGGGGGGATTTGAACCCCTATGCAAGTGGAGATATCACCCGCAAATCCTCTTTTTTTATTTTCATAACTAATATTATCTTGAAACTCTATTAATTTATTAAGGGCTGATGCAAGGCACATTTATTTTTTCACGTAAAAAGAGATTAAGATTAGCGACCGATTCTTTTTTGTTTTATTTCAATACTCAGATAATTATCAGATAATTTTTGAGGGCAAAATTCTAATTACTCCCTTTATGATATAAGCTATGGCTAGAGGCTTGCTATATGATAACTGAACTTCAAATTCAAAATTTCAAGGGAATAGGTTCATGCCAAATTAAAGACATCGGCAAAGTGAATCTTCTTATCGGAAAAAATGACTCAGGCAAATCGACAGTCATGGAAGCTGCGTATTATTTGCTTAGGGAATTGCAGTTTTCACCTCAGTTGTCTGAAACGATGAACAAGCGAGCTGATGTGGTTAGCGGCGGAAGCCAATTATGGTATAAGTATGACACGGACTCTCAGATAATGATATCTGTAGTCCTTGACTCTTTTCGACTTGAGTGGAAAATTTCTTTGAAAACTGACGAAAGAATAAATGACCAAGTTATCACCTCAAGCATAACTGGCGGAAAGATGCGAATGATCACGCTTGGAGAAGTTCTTTACAGGGCTAGAGACTTTTCATTTGTCTCAGGTTTGGTGTCAGGCAGGGGCCTCCCGACTATGATCAGTAATTCTCAGGAACCTCCGGACGTCAAGGAACAGCTAGTGCAATTTGCTGGAGCCGTCTCAAACATTGATTGCACCCTTAAATCAAAAGTGCGCGAAATAGAAAGTATTTTGGCAAAATTCAAAATTAAGCCTGTTTTGGAAATAAAGTTTGGGCAGATACTTAATGACATTTATGGAAAAGGCGAAGAGTGGGAATTCATTCCTCAAGTTGAAAACCCTAACGAAAAAAGATTGGCCATACGGGAGACAGGACAGTTAAAATACTTTAGCGGCTTTGGCGATGGATTTAGATCTTGCGTAGGAATAATAGGAACTGCGCTTGCATCTAAGAACACAGCAATTTTCATGGAAGAAATCGAAAGTCATCAACATGCTGGCTCTATGAAAAAACTCATCAAACATCTTGTCGACTTAGCAAGGGAAAACAACTTGCAGCTTTTTCTTTCCTCTCATAGCAAAGATTTGTGGGAATCATTAAATCGCGGAGTATATCTTAATGACCCAGAAAAGGAAAAAGCAGAATTCCGTTGTTTCGTAATCGAACGGGATCCCGAAACGGGAAAAGTCACGGCCGAACGTACTGATGACGTCCAAAAAATAGATAGAGCACTGAAATAGCAACAATAAGTCCGAAATAAAGATTTAGAATGTCATAGCGCTCGTTACTTCAATAGTTAATGAAAGCTTGTCCTTTTTCCTTACGTGCTGATATCCTTTCAATTATCAGATTTATCAATCGTTGTTTATCCTTCCATTTTGCCGCAAGCTTAGCGGGGTCAAATCCATTATTACGAATGATTATTTTCAATTCTTTAACATCTAATTGATCGAGTTTCTGCCTCAAAGCTGCTGGACCCTCTTCGGAAAGGACTTTTGAAATATCTACCTGTGAATCTTTTTTAGTTCTCTTGCTGGCAACTAGCACAGGAATATCTTTAATTTCAATGTCATCAAAAATATGGGGATTTTCTTCAATTTTTCCAGCAAGCTTCCTAAGAAAAGTACTAATTCTTTTTGCTTTTTCCTCACTTTCGGACATACTTTAGAAACTCCGACGCTAGAAGTTGGTAATCTTCGTATACTCTACCATAGCCATATTTTTGTTTTAAGGTGTTCACTTGGGCATCAAATTCAGCTGCTTCTGCAGTTCTGACTGTCAAAGGAATCATTGTTTCAAATACTCGGGGATAATTGCTGTGGGCTACTTTTCCCTTCAGTTCTCGAATTACTGAATCGTGCAATCTACTCTGAGCTCTATACATTGAAATTATAATTCCGAGAGCCTCTATTCCGATTTTTGTTTCAGCTTTGAAACTATTAACTCGGTTGAGAATCTGTGGAATCCCATAAGTCGAAAGTATATCAGGTATACAAGGAATTACATAATAATCAGAAAAATAAATGCCGTTCAATGTAATTATTCCCAAGTTAGGCGGGCAGTCTATGAGAACATAATCATAGTTCTCTAGAACGTCATTGATTGCTTCTTTTAAGATTGTTACCGGACTGGCCACATAGAATCGTCCTGCTGAGATCAGAGGTAGCGAATCCTGTATTTCAATCAAACCAAGGCTAGATGGTAACAAGTCAAGGTTGTTGATTCCACCGGCAACATTTGAAACTTTTTTAACAATTGCTCTATTTATATCAAACTTTGTAGTTTTTTCCAGTTTATCTTTAAAAAGTTGGAGCAGCGTCTCTCCGCGTTTATCTTTTGAGAGCCAGGTAGTTTCATCAATAAGGGCCACGGTTGCATTTGTTTGTGGATCCAAGTCGATTAAAAGGACTTTTTTGCGATGTTCAAGCGCTAAAAACTCAGATAATGCTATTGTCATCTGAGTTTTCCCAACTCCGCCTTTCAAGTTAATTGTACTTATCACTTTGGTCATATTTTTTCTCTTGAATCTTTATTATAATTCTAAGTATAAATTAGTTCTCTTCGTTTTTTGTTTGACTCACTTGCTTTTAAAATTACTAAAGCGGTTTAGAGGATCTCCCGTTCGAATGCCCAATGTGAGGTGAAATCTTAAGTTGAGTCTCAAAAATTTAAGCTTTGAAGCTTTGGAACGATTTGAGTTTGTTGATATTTCTTTTTAACAGATTCTTTCGGCTTAATGTGTTGCGCTTGCTCCTCTATGATTGCGTCGTATATATTATGGTCTTGGCTTGGATCTTCGAGCGTGATAACAACTGCATAGCGTTGTTGATACTCCAGGCTTTTGATCAATTTCTTGAATCGAACCGTCGGCGTTATTTTAAGCTGCCATTCAGTTCCCCAACCATTGTGCTCCCACTCTATGGCATCGGTCTTTACGTTATCCCACGGCTTTTTAAAATATCTATTGAATCTAAAGTTCGTTTGCCTTTGCAGTGTGCCATCTTTAAGTCGCTTAAAAAGTTGGAAGTCTAAGTCTACTAGTGTGTAGCCATTAACACCCTTGTTGACAGGCGGGTTATACACTAAAGTTATTTTTATCTTCCTTGCCCCAAAGAGTTTCTTCATGGCAAGAGGTACATAAATTGGAATAAGGGCGACTTCATCGTAGCCGACAGTATCTTCAATTATGTAAGTCGGACGATAGTTCTGGGAGTAAGCACAATTCTCAAATTCAGGCAACCCCTTGCCATATAGCGATTTCTTCAAGTTGTCGTCTGCTCTTAAGGAGTAATGGCTTTTTGGGACATCTGAAAAATGAATAACTAGTGCTTTGAGAAGATTTGCGCTTGCCTCAGGATATTCCCTATACAGTCGCGCAAGTATATTTGCCACAATTGGGGCTGAGTAGCTAGTTCCTAGGTCATACGCCAAGTTGTTATTTACACCTAAAGAAATAACGCCTAGCGCGGCATTATGAGAACTGAGTTGCCCGAATGTATCAAGCTCAAGATTACCTGCATAACAAACAACGTCGGGCTTACACCTTTTCATAAATTGCCCACGCCTTGTAAAAGGACTGGGCTGACCCGTTTTTGCAAGTGACCTCTTAGTATCCTTGTTAGCAATTCCTCCAACTGTTATCGCTGTGCTTGCTTCCGCCCCGCTGAAGATTTTACAAGCCTCGTCCTGCAGGTACAACGGATATTTTTGTTGATTAACAAGGGACTGCAAATTATCCTTGACATTTCCCGTACAAACTACAAATAACACTTCATGCTCATTTGCAAGTTTGTCTATCCTATAGGCCAAGTCAGAAGGCAAATCTACGTTACAACATGTCTCATACATTACTGAAAGACTGAAAATCTTAGCTTGAGAATGGAATTGATTCACTGCCTTTATGATTCTTTTTTCTAGATAGCCATTATCTGATGCTCCATGTATCTTTGCGTTGATAATATTTGCTGAGGCTTGTGCGTCAACAGCATTTTCCAAGTTGCCATATACCGCAAGCCCAGCCACGAAGGTTCCATGACCATCCACATCATCTGCATTGTTGTCAGATGAAAAATCTTGAGATTGAGTAACAAGGTTTTGCAAAAAAGGGTGATTTTTTTTTACTCCTGTATCAAGCACGCATATTGTTTTGCAATTAGAGATTGGTTCAGTTGGGATCGACGGGGTTTTTACGTCTAAATTTTGTGGCCTTTCCAGTGTTACTGAGGGTGCTTTTCTCGTTTGCCAGATTGAATCCGTCCCTTGAATTATCGCTTTAATAGTTTGCGGCTTTGCGTAAGCTCGTATCGAAGCAGATTCATCGTCAATTAAGGAATCAATTATTTTGTCGTCATGCGAAACCAAGAACTCACTAGTTTTCTGAATTAGTTTTTCATAGTAAACTTGCCCCAAGTTAGGAAACATTTCTATTTCAATATTGGTAGGTTCCTCAGACCTTATCCAATCTGTTAGGTCTGGAGCAATCTTTTCTATCTTCACAGCACTTATTTCTTCAATTTCGTTTAGGTAAGTTTTAAGTTCGTTTTTCTCTTTGTATGATTTTATCTTTTCTGTTAATGCCTGAACATCTTTTTTCTCAATGCTCACCACTGCTGAACATTCGTTCATTTGCAAGGAAAACGTAATGCCTAACGGTTTTAGGATTTTATCTTCTTGTTCTATTGGCTTTCTAGTTGTTAAAACGAAAAATAAGTTTTCAGTATCTGAAAGCTTGCCTTCAGCCGAAACATCTTTTACACATTTTTCATATTCTTCCTCAAGTTTCTTACCTTTTTCTCCAAAATTTACTTTCTTCTTGTCGGAAGAGCCACCATATGGTTTACGACGACGTTCAATTGCGTCCGAAGGAACTCTTATGTGCCGTCGGTTTTCCCATCCGTAAGACATTTTAAACAAGTCCTAAGGCAGCTATATGCAATTAATTATCGTTCATTATATTTGTCACTTTCGTAAAAATAGCTCAATCATTGATTTAATCACTATAATTATCGAAAGTAAATGACCCCATTTTACAAGACCAAGTTGCTACACCCGTTTCTAGCGCTATCTTTCTAAATCGTTTTTAATTAAGTCCCAATGGTTGAAATAATCAGAATAGTCAGTTGTTTCGTCCCTAATCTCAATTGCCTTTTGTCCTTCAAAATAGAAATAGAAGCGGTAAACTCCATTCTGGCCTGTTGGTTTATTCTTAATTAGCTTCTCTAAGTCCTTGGTAGGGATTATGACAAATTTGTTTTGGTAACAATCAGGCTTGCTTTTTTCAAATGTGGGCCATTGAGTTACAAACACAAAAAAATCAATTGAGTTGTTCTTGAAGTCTAGTAAATTGTTTCTGTTAATATCGGTCCAGCCGTGTCCAATTTTTCCCTTACATTCGTGGGTATGAAATTTGCTTTCGCTAGCTCGAATGAGAATATGATTTTTTCCTTTTTGCACGCCGAAAACGGATCCCTTATTTGATAGAAACTGAATTCTCTTTATGTTGTCTAAAAGGGCTTTTTTGGTTATGTCTACACCCAGGTTTCCCATTTTTGACACCCGTGCTTGTCATGCCCATGCGATAATGTGCCTATTAAACTTACGTTTAGCATTCAATGAACGCTTAAAAGATTAAAGAAAATGATTTGGCCATAGAGCAAATATTTCAATATTTCAATTTATAGGTTCACGTTTCCGAGGTTAATTGTAGCAAAGAACACGGCGCTAAGCGGCAAGCCAGAAATGGTAGTAAGCTGCAGTCACTTGGAGTTACACGAACATATCCATAAACCTGCTTAATGTTACGTACCCAATTCTAACGACCATTTGATCTCTTTCTATTTCTGGATCTTTAGCTCCATGAAAAAGGTTGTTTCTTATGCTATACCAAAACTCAACCATGTTTTCCCAATCTGTTAACGAATGCAAAACTCCGCATACTAGCGCTTTTTCGCCTGGTGTCTTCTGAGTTAATTTTTCATGTGAACAATTCCAATATTCAATTTCTGACACCCTACTAGGGTTCCTTGAGACATTACCCAACGGCTTTTTATCTAATTCAAGTTTAAGCTCCTGCCAAGCTAACCTTATTATTGGGTTCTCATCAACTATTCTGAGATATCTTGATTTCAAATCTTCGTCGCTCTTTAATTTTTGAATAACGTCCCGGTCGTGAAAAGTTGAGGCTGGGTCGGCAGGGATATACTTTATCGTTTTGAGGTACGCAATGAACGCCAAGTATTCGAAGATAAATTTTGAGAAATAGTCCTGCTCCGCTGCTTTGAGATGCCAATTCTTTATTAATTGCGAGTAATCCAAATCTATTCCCTGGTTAACTAAACCTGTTTGTTTGTATCTTAACTTAAAACTTATGTCATTCTCTTACAATAAGGGCATTGGTTGAGCCTACCAGCGATTATCTTCTTTAAAGTTGGGGGATTGATTCTTGGCGATTAGGTATGCGCGCGCGGAATAAATAATCTTGAATCACTCTCTATTTCAAGAACAGAGTGGACTGGGGGGGATTTGAACCCCCGACCTCTTGAGTGCAAGTCAAGCGTTCATACCAGCTGAACTACCAGCCCTTGATACCTTACTATAATCCCCTTTGGTTAACAATCGATGATATTTAGCTTTTGTTCGCAGAAAAAAACCGCTACGAAAAATCAACGAAAAAACAAAAAAAACAATTGAGATAAATGGGATTTCTATGGGGTAAGCTTTTGCTTAATATCGTCTGCTTGGTCTTGCTGGTCGTTTCTTAGCCCAGCATTCTCGGCAGTAAACTGGCCTGCTTGGGTCGGGTTTGAATGGAACTTCGCATTCTTGACCGCATTCAGAGCAAGTTGCTTTGAACATTTCTTTTCCGGACACTACTTTCAACTCCTTCTATGATTTATGGTGCAAAAAGCGTTTTTGCACGACGCATTTATGCACTTCAAAGAGGAATATAAAATTTGTCTATCAGCTCCCGCGGGGGGGTGAAAAGATGTCTCGGTGCTTATCCTCGGTTTTGAAAGACAGTTGGCGAGCAAAAAAAGGCTTTGCCCAAGCACGAGGAACGGTGCCCTCATTTCGGAGATAATTCCTCAAAAATAGTGCGCCGCGTAAACTCTGCCGTAAATGTCGAAGCCAACGCTACTCTGGGAGGTCTTCGGCTTCTTCTTCGCCGCCTTTGCCAGTGGGCATCTTGCCTGTGAGTTTGTACTTGCGGGCTTGGGTTGAGATAATTTCGTGTTCGAACAGTTTCCGCAGCGACCGGAAGATCTTCTTTGGGCTTTCGCCTGTTTTGTCAGTTAATTCTTGCAGGGTTAATTCTTTACCTTCAGCCTTAAGCGCGGCTACAACTTTCTCGTCGGTTTTGTTGAGTTTAACCATCACGTTTGCCTCATGCTTTTCTGCTTGTTATGGCAACATAGGCTTTTCAATTTTACGGTTAAAAAGGCACATAGAATAGGAAAAACGGGTTGGCTCTCTGCGTTCTTTATGGTTTTGGCGCTGCGATGCATCTGTTTTTCATGAAAAATGTGTGTGCTTCAAAACCGCAAAATTACAAAAGAAACAGCAGGGATGCACCTCATCTTTTCTGCGATTTCAAGAAACCGCCGTTTCTTTTCTTGAGGGCTAGCATTGTTGTCATGGCGCCTACGCATACGGCAGCTATCGCCACTATGGAGTAGGACAGCGTTGGAAAAGTGCTCAGGGTGGGCGGAGAGGTCGAAGAAGGAGTAGGAGGAGTGGAGTGTTGGGGTTGACTTGTCGGATGAGGTGTAGGTGTCGGCGTTGAAGTGGTGGACGCTTTGGGTGTAGGAGTTGGCTGGCTTGGATTAGTTGGTGGAGTTATGTCTGATGGTGGCGTGTAGCCTAACGGAGGCAAAACCGCTAATGTAGCAGGCTGCAGGCTTAGCGGTTCTAAGCTTGAAATTTCCGTCACCGAAACTATGCTGTTCCAATCGTTTGAGAACTGAACTTGGTACACTCCGCTTAACGGAAAGTTCTCAGTGACTTCTTGCCCGCCGAACATGAAGCCTAAAGTTCCCGCGTTAACTGGGATTCTGATGGTTCGGTTTTGGTAATTGAATTGCCACTGGTTTACTGGAAAGCAGGTTTGATAGTCTTCGTATAGCTCGTTGCTCATGTTGACGGCTAAACTTCCCGTGTGCGGCACTATTCCGTAGAGAAATAGAATCATAGCTCCGAGAAGTGAAGCGTCATCGGAATAAGTGTTGGGCGAGCTATCGGATGGGCTGTCGGCTGTAAACTGGAACTGACCGTTGCTGTACACGCTGCTGCCAATTAGCCCCTGCCAAGCCTGAGGAAGCATAGTTTGCCAATTTGCTTGATTACCAGAAGTGAAGTTTTGATAAAAGGTTTGTAGACAACTCAAGGCAGCAAGAGTTTCTTCCAAGCGAAGTTGAGGGTTACCATCTGCGTGCTGAAGGACTCCGACGTTGCCGCCCCACCCGCCAGAAGCCCACCCGTTAACCAAAAGCTTATCCTGCAGGTCACTTATTACTCGATCAAAATATGGAAGCGCCCCCAGATAATTCTGGTATTCAGCTATTAACATTGCAAAGTTCCCCATTTCACACTCAACTGTGCCATCTGGCGCCTGATACCCGTAGACGCCTAAGCCCCAATGGCTTTGTACGTTATTCCACACGTCATCCATAAAGTTGGTAACCGTCACGTTCACGCTGTCAGCGTAGCCGTAGTCATTCATCATGCTATTCTCAAAGGAATCTGTGGCTGCATTCCAAGGTCCGCTGCTTAAGTCAATCGTGTAGTTTAAGCTTAACCCGTTTAGAGCAAACTCCAAGAAAACCCCAAGAGTTTCCGCGTACTCATCGAAGTACCGTCCGTAATCGATAGGCGGTTGAGTAAGCGCCAGCATTGCACCGTCTGTTCCGTCTTGAGCGCGACTAGCAAGGTAAGCGTCTGCAAACTGGCAGAAAGCATCCGTTATGTTCCACCCTGGAACACCGAGTTCCTCCGCGTAGCGGTAAGCGTTAATCATGTACCTGTCATAAACGGAGTAAACAAGCCACGTTGGAAGCGACGCGGGTAAAGCGTCATCCATCAACTGGTTCTGCAACGCAAGCTTAACGCTACTATTAATTACCTGTGAATTGTACCCGTTCAACTCTGCCAGCCTTGCAACCCAAATGGCGTCTTGCCAATCGCTCTGGCTTACAGCCCTTTGAATCAGCGTGTCAAATATGCTTTGGTTGGTGAGACCGAATATTTGACTGTAAATGCTGCCCCATTCAGGAGACACGTTGTTGAGGTTGATGCCGCTTAAGACATTGTTGATTGTGTCCGCTAAAGTCGTCTGCGTTTGTGCATGCGAAGGAAAACACAGGTAAAACGTTGAGCTGAGCAAGACGACAAGTAACAGCACAAAAACTTTCTTTGGCTTCATTTCACCTTCGAACTTTCCTTAGGCAATAATCAACGGCGTACCCATAAAAAATTTGCCCAAAAAAAACCAAAGGCAAATTCCAAACGGCTAAACGCACTGCTTTTTGTGGATCTCTTAGCCATCAAATTTTAACGAATCTTCTTGTTACCGCCAGCACGAAAACGTGGCGGCATACAGCGCTGCGATTATTTTTTAAACCTGCAAAGCCCTTCGGTTAATCAATGCTGTTTCCAAAGATGCGTTAGGAGAGAAACTCATGCTGCCGAGTGGAAAACTCAGTTTTGTGGTTGTAGGAGCGGGAGCTATCGGTTTGAGTGTGACGGGTTGGGTCGCGCCTAAGCATGACGGCTTATTCTTGCTTGCACGTGGAGAAAGCGCGAAAGTGATTAGGAATAAAGGATTAAAGTTCTACGTTAAAGGCCAAGAAGCCAGCGCTGCACCCGTAGCCGTGAAAACCATTGAATCGTTGAGTGAGGTTTCGGCTCCAGCCATAGTTGTCATCGCCGTGAAAAACTACGACCTTGAGGCGACGGCAGCCATGCTTCGGGAGCAACTTGGGTCTCACCAACCCATCATCGTTGCCTTACAGAATGGTGTTGAAAACCAGAAGATCCTTCCCAAGTATTTTGAAAAGATCGTCTACGGGGTGGTATGTTTCAACGCGTGGCGAGATGCGCCCGGCATGGTGGGACACCAAAAACAGGGATACATCATTCTTGGCACGCCAAAGAACGACCTTCAAACAGAACAGCGACAGGTCGCAGATATCCTGCGATTAGGGTTAGAATGCAGCCCTACCGACCGCCTCGAAGATGCAGTTCATTGCAAATTGGCTGTCAATCTGACAAACGCGTTGACCGCTCTTGTATGCTCCAAATGCAGACCCACGGGATCCCTCGGCGCCCTTGACCACATGACTGCAAGGCTAATCTGGGAAGGAATCCAAGTCGTCAAGGCAAACGGGTTCAAGGAGCACGAGCTCGGCACCATCCCATCGTGGAAAACGTTTCGAACAAGCGCTGCGCTTCCAGCATTCGTCACAGGGATCCTTTACAGGTTCGTTGTGCGGGAAGAACTCGGTCTGAATAGCACCGCTCAGGACCTGGCATCGGGCAAAACCACCACTGAACTAGAATCTTTAAACGGATACATGCTTTCACTCGCCCAAAAAGCAGGGATTCCAATGCCAATTAACCGCGCTGTCTATGAATTAGCCAAAGAACGTTTTGGCCCTGACTTTCAACCGATGCCGGAAGCTGAGTTGCTGGAGTCTATCAGGAAACGCATTAAGAAGTAGACTGACTTGGCGCGCAAGCCCGCGGCAAAAGAAGTTCTAAACCTTGTGGAAGAACACGGGTAAATATGGGAGAATACAGCGCTGTTTTAGTTTTTGGCTGTTTAGCTTATTTTCTCTGTTGGCTCTTGGAACAGCTTCTTGATCGCGCTGATTCTTGCTTTCTGAGCCAAAACGTCGCTGGTAACCAAGGTTAATGCTTCTTCAGGGCACCATTTAACGCATTGGGGCCCGTCGGCTTTGTCTCTGCAGAGGTCGCAGACGTAGACCACTTTGGTTTCTGGATGCAACATTATGGCGCCGTAGTCGCATGCTTCGATGCACCAGCCGCAGCCGTTGCATTTGTCTTTGTCCAAAACTATATTGCCGGTGTCCGCTGACTGTGAGAGTGCATCACGCGGGCAAGCTGCTACGCAGGCTGGATCTTCGCAGAGTCTGCACGTGACTGACATGTTAGCCACTTGGTTAACGCGGACAACACGTATGCGCGATTTGAGTGGGTTGAAGGCTTTTTCCTTAGTGAATGAGCAGGCATACTCGCAGATTTGGCAGCCTACGCATTTTTCCGGGTCAACTGAAACGAATTTTCTCTCGTGGATTTTAACCATTTCTAATCCCCTTTTCCTTCAATTATACTTGATAAATCTTCCAGCCCGAGCTTGTCGAGCAGAGCCTTCGTGGGCACTCCGCCTTGCGTGTAGCCGCGTGCCAAGTAATAATCATCCAGCATCAGGTCAAGCTCAGCTTGAGTTACCACCGCGCCTTTTGACGGCCCGTCGTCGGGGACTGGTTGGTTCATGACTTTCCAGGGTAACGTGTCGTCTTTGCGGCTTAATCCTTCGCGGATGTTGATTAGCCGCGCAAGAGTGTTTATCCGTTCGCCCGCAAGACCTAATTCTTCAGGCGTCATCTCGTAACCAGTAACTAAAGTGTAGAGTTTCGCCATGTCAGGCAACTCCTTGTAAAGGGTGCCTCTGGAGTTCTTGCAGATGATCAGCGAATCGATTAACGCGTAAACATCTTCGGAGTCCTTGACCAGTTTGCCTCTGCCCTTTTCAGCTTTGAAGCGGTCAACTTTACCCGATATGTCAAACGCGTATGCGCCGCTTCGGTTATGGTCAGCCCCGCGGAAGGAAACGGCGAACCCTAAGGCTGCTGTTTTGAGGCATCGTAAATCGTAGCCTGTGACTTCTAGACCCTTGATGTTTTGCGCAAGTTTTTCTGAGTCTTTGTCGATTTTCTGTGATGCTGCTTTAACGCCGTCTGCAAGGATGTTGCCAATCCCCTCTCGGTTGCCGATTTTCTCTATAAGCTGAATGACCGCTTCTGAGTTGCCGAAGTGAGCGTCTATTCCGCCGAGTTCCTCATGTGACAAGATGCCCTTTTCGTGGCAGTCCATCACGAAGCTGACGGTCACGCCCGCGCTTTGCGCGTCTAACCCGTAGTAGTTGCAGAGTTCAGCAGCTTTGATTATCGCGTCAAGCCTGTCAACGCCGCAGTTCGGACCAAGCGCCCAGATATTGTCGTACTCCATCCGAGCCATTATTCCCTTGTAGGGTCCGTCACGGACCACCGCTTCGTGTTCGCATCGCATGGCGCACGAGTTGCACGCGATTATTTTCGCGACGTACCGTTCGTTGAGGACTTCGCCGCTTACTTTTCCCGCGTGCTCAAAATAAGAGTTAGTGTAGTTGCGTGTAGGCATGCAGTACAGTGCGTTTTGAATCATGACGTTTTCCGCTGACCCTAAAGTTCGATACTTCTGCGCTGCGGGTCCCTTCATTCTCTCATGAAACTCTTTCACTAATTCGATGAATTCTTCCGGCTTCGCAACGACAATATCGTTGGTTCCTCGGACGGCGATGGCTTTGAGGTTCTTTGACCCCATGACTGCGCCGAGCCCTGTTCTTCCAGCTGCCCGAGTTTTCTCGTTGATTATGTTAGCGATTTTGGATTGCTTTTCGCCTGCTAACCCGATAGACGCCACACGCACGTAGTAGTCGCCGATCTCTTCTTTAATCGCGTCTTCGGTTTCGGAGGGAGATTTGCCCCAAATTTTTTCCGCGTCAAGCAACTGGACTGAATCATCGTCAATCCATAAGTAAACAGGTCTTTCTGCTTTTCCAGCTAGAATTATGGCGTCGTAGCCAGCTCTTTTCATTTCTGCTCCAAACGTTCCGTGGCTCACTGCTTCGCCGACGCCGCCCGTTGCAGGTGATTTTGATATGAAGGCGTGTCCGTTTCCGCCTGTTGGAAACATTGTTCCCGAGACTGGGCCGACTGCTAGAACTAATGGGTTTTCAGGGCTTAACGGGTCAACGCCCGGTTTCGAGTTGGCGAGCCAAAGTTTCATGCCTAAACCTATGCCGCCCACGTATTTTTTAGCTGTTTCCTCGTCTAGTTTCTCCACAGTTGTCTTGCCTGTAGATAAGTTAACGCGCAGAATTTTCCCTGCATAACCGAGCAAACCCTGTTCCTCCAGTTAATTTTGGAATTATTAGTTGGTCAAACAGTATATTAAGTTAATGGGTTTCACTTTTGAAATTCATGGCTGAAATGGGATCAAATGCGAAAAACCAGAACAGCCAAGTCGATTTTATTCTTCCAGTTTCTTTGCGATGAATCATCTTTCATATCGCTTTCTTGCACTGATTAAGTGGAGCGGAGGCAGAAAATTAATATCCCACGCATGTGCACTGATTTAGGAAACGTTGGTGTAAACTAATGAGTTTTGGCACATCAAAAGTGTTCAGCGGAGTTCAAGAAGCCTTCATCCTGGCGTTGATGCTTGTGTCTGTTTTTGCGATTTTGTACCTTGACATGAGCGTCATGTACAAGGTGGGCATCGCGGCTATGGTGTTTTCAGTCATATTTTTGATGACTTTGGCAACCCAGATTCTGCGGGAACAAAAAGAGACACGCAAACAGCAACAAGCCTAAGCTTTTTGCGTTTTTCACTTTCAGTCTACCCTCCCCTGCGCCTAGAGGTCGTTACAGCGATGCTTTAAAAAGGGTTAAACGCCGAAGTTGCCCTCGTTGAAAAGGAGCGCAAAAGTGGAATGACTCAAAATTTAATGGCGAAGCCTGCGATGGCGCAGCCGCTGTTTTCTTTGAACATGCCTGGTGTAGATGAGCTTTTTCCAGGATTTGCTCCAGGAGACTTCGCGGTTCTTTACGGGTCACCATCAGTTATTTCGCTGACTTCTCTGCTTTGCATCCGAGCGCAGTTGCCAGCGCAGCTTGGCGGCTTAGGAAGCAACGTTGTCTTTATCGACGGCGGAAACACGTTTAGACTGTACAAGATTGCCCGTTTAGCCCAGCTTCACCAGCTTAACCCGCGGGAAGTGCTTGAACGCATCTTTATTTCAAGAGCATTCACCGCCTACCAGTTGACCTCTCTTATACTTGACAAACTTGAAGAAACCGTAAAACAATACGATGCTAAACTCGTAGTGATTTCCGACATCGCTGGGTTCTTCTTAGACAACGACGTCGCACATGAAGAAGCACAGAAGATTTACAGCCAAATCGTCAGTTACCTCTCCAGTTTTGCACGAAAACACCAAATAGTCGTCGTCGCAACTTACCTCCCCTACTCTGACAGCCGAAGAAACATTTTACTTCAGGAAATAACCTGCGCCAAAGCCAACACCGTCTTATCCTTCAGCAAAACCATGTACACGCGGGAGATAAACTTGGAGAAGCACCCATCCTTCATGCTGGGCACGGCTGAACTTCCATCTGAAAACCTGACATTAACCGACTTTATGGGTGCCTGACAAAAAGAGACGCTTCCGCGCTTAAGGGCAATCAGTTGTTGAGGCTGTCGAACATGTCTTGAGTAGCTGACTCCGGAAGCTTAAGCTGTAACTTTTCAACTTGAGAGAACAAGAAACTGTAGAATTCATTCGCCATATCCATTCGGCTTCTTGCGTCTTTCGGCTTCATCAGTTCCACGTCCTTTTCTCTTCTCTATTGTTGAGTTTAAGAATTTTATCCTCAAGATTTGCCTGTTTGCTACATCGATGCCTCTTGCTGCGTTCAACGCTTTGTGCTTAAGTTTGTCAGCGTTCAAATAGTGCTTCTGCATAATGGGAGGGAGAGGCACAAAAATGGCTTCATGGGGAGAACACATCGCCTGGAGATTTTTCGGAATAATGAGAAAGCTGCAGCTTACAAGGATGCTTCGTTTCGGAACCTCAACCCAGATGTTCCTGGATTACTTTAGGGGATTCGAAAATTCCCAGGCTGTACGCGGCATTTTCGGTGACAAGACCGATGAGGTGCTCAGAAACTTGAAGGTGGAGTTCATGTGGTTCGGGTACATGGGTGTGAACGACGAGGACGGGCACTTGATGGTTAACAAGCGATATTTGAGCGACGGCGACAAAGTAGACATCTACCTTGATGTCGTTCATGAACTGTGCCACGTTAAGCAGCATCTGGAAGGCAGAGAACTGTTCAGCCCAGAATACGATTACGTGGACAGACCGACCGAGGTGGAGGCCTACCGTTATGCGGTGATTGAGGCTCAGCGGTTAGGATTAAGCGATGAACGAATCCTCAATTACCTGCGGACTGAATGGATGAGCGACGAGGATTTGAAGAGGCTTGTCAAGAACATAGGAATCGATCTTCACGTCGCTGAGAACTAGGAAAGAGGGATGGCTTACCAAGAAAAAACTGTTGAAAAAAGGGTTTTAGTGGGAGAACAGTTTCTCGTAGGGTCTTTTCGAAACTGGCAGTATCTTCTTGAATTTCTGCGCCATGATTTCTTTGGGGTCAGCGCCGAAGTGGCTGCAATATTCGTTAACTAAGCCTTCAATTGTTTTTAGGTCGCGTTTGCCGACTTCCATTGTTTTTGTGCCGTTGACGGGTTCTAAGATTTCTCCGCGTTCGTAGATGACTCCGCCGTGCATTCCTGTTCCGACGAATTTGGCTTTGCATTTTTCGCCTTCTTTGAGGTTCAAGCCTAAAATGACCATTACTCCGCCCGCCATGTACTCCGCTAAGAAGTCGCCTGCCGTTTGCCCGATGACTATCTGGGGGATTTTGCGCTGGTACTCTTTCATGTGTATGCCGACCCTGTAGCCGACGTAGTCGCGGACGAAGATTTTTCCGCCCCTCATCGAGTTTCCCGTGACGTCACCGGCGTGCCCGTGAATGATGATTTGTCCCTCGTTCATCGTGTTGCCGCAGCCGTCCTGCGCGTTGCCATGAATCACAAGTTTGGGTCCGTTCATGAAGGCGCCAAGGTCGTTTCCAGGCGTTCCGTAAACGTCAATTTGTATGTTCGTCTCCAAGTCCGTGCCGATGTACCGTTGCCCGCAGACGTTGTGTATCTCTATTCTTTCAACGCCTGTGCAGATTGCCTGCCTCAGCAGAGCGTTTAGGTCTCTGTAGTAGAGCCCTTCCGCGTTGATTTTCAGCACGTTACCCTCTTCTTTTACGTATCGAAGGTACTTTTCCTCGATTTCCATTTTGCTTTTTTGTTCAAGCATGCTTTTACTCTCCTGCCAATTTCACTCCGAGGATTCTTGATTCAGATCTGCTTAATCCGACGCCTCTAAGTGCTAAGCGGTTGCCACGTAGGCTTTCAATGGCGTTTATTCCCATGCCGCCCATCATGTCCTTGATCTCTAGGCTCCAGCTGTTGAGCAGGTTGACAAGCCGTTTGGAAGCGATGTCAGGGTTGATGCGTTTGCTAATCCACGGATCACTTGTTGCGATGCCCCACGGGCATTTGCCAGTGTAGCATTTTTGGCAAACAGTGCAGCCCATAGCTATCAAAGCAGCGGTGCCGATGTACACAGCGTCAGCGCCCAAAGCAATTGCTTTGAACACGTCTGCGCTGCTTCTTATGCCGCCTGCAATAACCACGGAAGCCTGATTGCGTATGCCTTCTTCCCGGAGGCGCTGATCCACCTGTGCAGTAGCCAACTCGATGGGTATGCCAACGTTGTCTCGAATCGTTTTCGGCGCCGCGCCTGTTGCGCCTCGAATGCCGTCTAAAGCGATTATGTCTGCGCCTGCCCGAACCATGCCGCTTGCAATTGCCGCCGCGTTATGAACTGCCGCGATTTTCACGGAAATTGGCTTAGTGTAGTTAGTTGCTTCTTTGAGCGCGTAGATGAGTTGGCGAAGGTCTTCGATTGAGTAAATGTCATGTTGCGGGTAAGGTGAGAGTGCGTCGGTACCCTCGGGGATCATGCGTGTTTTAGCCACGTTTGGAGTGACTTTTTCACCTGGCAGGTGTCCGCCTATGCCTGGTTTCGCGCCTTGCCCAATTTTGATTTCAACGGCTGCCGCGATATCTAGGTATTTGGGGTGCACACCAAACCGTCCAGATGCAACTTGGACAATGGTGTGGGCGCCGTACTTGTAGAGGCTTTGGTCTAAGCCGCCTTCTCCAGTGTTAAAGTAGGTGCCGCATTCGGTTGCTGCCCGCGCAAGGGATTCATGCACGTTTAAGCTGATGGCGCCGTACGACATGGCGGAGAACATTATCGGAGTGTCAAGGCAAAGCTGCGGAGTAAGCTGCGTCTTCAGGACCACTTCGCCGTTTTCCGTTCCCAACTCCAGCTTGTCAGGTTTCGCGCCGAGATAGGTTCTGATTTCCATCGGTTCACGCAACGGGTCAATCGAGGGGTTTGTGACTTGGCTCGCGTTAAGCAGCAGTCGATCCCAGTAGGTGTAGTAGGGTTTGTCGTTGCCCATGCCTGTTAGAATTACTGCGCCGTTCTCAGCCTGCTTCTTGACATCCTGAATGGCTTCAAACGTCCAGTTGGCGTTCTCTCGGTTAGCGTTAGGGTTCCTTCTTATGGTAATTGCATGCGTCGGGCAGAAGGTTACGCAGCGTTGGCAGTTGACACAGTTCTCTTCCTTGCTGCAGACCGTGTCGGTTTCTTCATCGTAGGAGTGGGTCTCGTATGTGCATTGGTTAACGCATACCTTGCAGCGTATGCATCGGTTTTGGTCGCGTTCAACTATGTACTCGGGAATCACGTAGGTTTTCATTGAGTTTGCCCCCCTGCTAAAGCCTTACTTTTTAGTCTGCACACAACGGGTTCTCCTCCTCTTGGTGCCCAGAACTTGTCGAGCTGAGGCGAAACCAATCTCATGGCAGACTCTTCCGACGACAAGTACGTGAAGTCGCCGTTTGTGCCAGCCACCAGCGGGCGCAGCTTTATTCGGTCGGTTAACCCTATCATTTCGCCGTGATGAGCGACGACAATGCTGAATGGCCCGTTCATGAGTAGGCTGCCGTAGGTCTGACGCAGCACTGTCAGCAGATGCGCTTTTTTGGGTTCCATGCGGTCTATTTCACTCCACAGTGGCGCGGCAAGGACTTGAGCCACCAGCTCGATCGGCAGCTTCTGTCTGCGCATAAGCAAATCAACCGTATAAGCCAAGACTTCAGTGTCAGTCTGCATCGTGCACTTGTAACCGTACATCTCAAGGTAGCGGCGATTTATGCCGTAGGATGAGAGTTCACCGTTATGAATCACGGTCCAGTCCAAAATGTTGAACGGGTGTGCTCCGCCCCACCAGCCAGGAGTGTTCGTTGGGAATCTGCTGTGGCATGTCCAAAGGTACCCCATATAATCCTCAAGGCAGAAGAAGTCTGCAACGTCTTCAGGGAAGCCTACGCCCTTGAACACGCCCATGTCTTTGCCGCTTGAGAAAACAAACGCCTTTCCCGTTTCAGTGTTGATGCGCATGATAGTTTCGATTATGTAGTCTTCTTCGGTTTGGTTTTCAGGTCTGTTTTTCTTGGGTTGAACGAAGTAGCGCCAAACCAACGGTGGATTATGCACGTTTGCTGGTCTTGTCTGCATTTCTTCGTCGTAGATCATGTCAAACCTCGAAGCGAGAATGCGGTTAGTCTGCTCCTTCGCGTCCTTGCTGAGGTACATTATGTGGAATGCATAGTAATCTTTGAAGTCTGGGTAGATGCCGTAAACCGCGAAGCCGCCGCCTAAACCGTTTCCTCGGTCATGCATGTTCGTTACTGCACGCACAGGATCCTTGGAACTGAAACGTTTGCCCTCCGTGTTCATCATGCCGAAGATGGCGCAGCCTGAGAAATCCTTGTCGTCGCCGAAGGGATTGATTATTTTTCTATCATCTTGGTTCATTTTATTGCACCACACTCATTTTCTTCTGCAGAGTAACTGGGAACGCTGCCCAGCTGAAGTCGTCTTCCAAGAGTTGCTGCTTAAGTTTTTTCACGTTTATCGCGTTCTTCATCAGGTAGAACAGTATGCCCGCCCGTTCAATGGAGTTCACAAGGGTCATCCCAACGATGACGTTGTTCCTGAGAACCAGCTTCTTGTAGACGTTGTGTTCGGGTTCAAACTTAATGAGCACTTCCAAAGTTGGATCTTCCTTCGGGTTAGCTAAACCTACAGAGACGACGGGTATGCCGAAGTACTTGAGGGCGCTCATGTTGGTGCCGCCCGCATACGTGGTTTTCCTGCCTGCCATGTTGTAACCCGCAACCTTGCCTTCCAGCACGGCAAGCGGCCAAAGAGGCAAAAGACGGTTCTGGTTAAGAACAAAGTCGTATGCTTCAGCCACGTCGCCGCTCGCGTAAACGTCAGGCACGCTTGTCTGCATCATGTCGTCAACCACGATTCCCCTGTTAATTTTCACCGTCGTTCCCGCCACCAGTTCCGTGCGCGGAATAACGCCGATGGCTACCACGACAAGGTCGCAGGGCACCTGGTCACCTTTGGTCAAGATTACTCCGCCGACCGCGCCATCGTTGCCTGGTTTGCCGACGATTTTCTGAACCGACTGACCCGTGATGATGTTGACGCCTGCCTTGCGGACAACAGCTTCCACAATGTCTGAGCCTTTAGGATCCAGAAGCAGGCTTAGAATTTTGTCCTGCAACTCCACCATCGTGACCTTTAAGCCGCGTTTAACGAGTGCTTCGGTTACGCTTATGCCGATGAGCCCTGCACCTATGACCACTGCTGATTTTGCGTTTATGTTGCCGATTTTTGCTGCAAGCAACTGGGCGTCCTTGAGGGTTGTGAAGGTGAACACTCCATCCTTATCCGAGCCCTCCATCTTTGGAACGAACGGTTTGCCGCCTGTCGCAATCAGCAGCTTTTCGTAAGGAACCTTTTCGCCGTCTTCAAGCTGGACCAGTTTCTCCTCAAAATTTAGCGCTGTGACTTTTTTTCCTATGAGTGCTTCCACCTTGTTTTCTTCCCAGAACCCCTCTGTTCGGCAATCGACCCTTTTGAGGTCCGCTTTACCGCTGACAAAGTCGCTAATCATCGGTCGGCTGTAGTGGGAGCAAGCTTCCTCGGTTATCACGGTTATGGTTCCAACTGGATCAACTTCACGGATGGCTTCAACCGCACCTAAGCCCGCTGCTGAAGCACCCACAATCACGTATTTTGCCATGTTAGGGCTTCACCTCTTTGAAAACCAACGCTTCATTGGGGCAGTTGGCGACGCATGCTGGCGTGTCAAAGCCTTGGCACAGATCGCACTTCGCGACTACATGTCCTTCCTTATCCATCATTATGGCGCCGTAAGGACAAACCATTACGCAAGTCCAGCAGCCCATGCATTTCTCAGCGTTATGCGTGACCAAACCTGTTTTCTCGTCTTTTTGCATCGCGCCTGACAAGCAGGCGGTTACGCAGGGAGCGTCGTCGCAGTGTCTGCACTGGATGGCGAATGAGACGGGTTTGTTCCGTTCTACCTTTACCCTGCTTACGGGTCTGGGGCGTTCGCTGTTGTAGGCTTTGATCACGTCTTTTGACTTTGAATGTTGAACTATGCAGTACACTTCGCATAGTCCGCAGCCCATGCAGTTTTCTTGTTTTGCAATTATTCTTTTTACCATGGTTTAAACCTCAATTTTCACGTTTAGCGTGGACAAGTGAGCATTAAAATGTGCAACTCAACGTCGCTTGTACATAGGACGCTCTTGGCCGTAGTTGATTGTTTACCATGCGTCACTATTATTTTGCATGTGTTTACAGCCATTTTTACCACCTTTCTGTAAAGAGTTAGCCCCATAAAATGGCATGTATTCTATATAACTTTGTTGGTAATCATTTATATGACAGTTCATGAACTATGTAATCTAAATGAAACATATATCAGGCGAGAGCTTTGGCAGAAAAAGACTTAGGCTATAGAAGAGTCCAATGCACGGGAAGAGGCTCATACATCACATCCCTGCCCAAAGAGTGGGTACAAGACCTTGACCTCAAACGAGGCAGCGAAATAGCTTTCTACATAGAACCAGACTCCACGCTGATGCTTGTTCCGAGAAAAATTCAGGAAAAGGAAGGTCGCGGCAACGCGGCTAAACCCAAAGAGTACTACATCACCATTGACCCGAAGGAAACCGTGCAGTCCGCTGTGAGAATGATAAAAGCCCTGTACGCGATAGGCGCCGACATAATCAGAGTTCACATCAAAAACCCGCAGGATGCAGCCAAATACAAAAATGAAATAAAAACCTTAGCCAGAGACAGCTTTCTTGGCTCAGAGATAATCGATGAGACATCAGATGAAATCACCCTGCAAATCCTAATAAAACACTCAGAGTTCCCAATTGAAAAAGCCGTTAGAAGAATGGCGATAGTAGCGCTGTCCGCAAACAGAGACGCCATCGCAGCCCTCAAAGACCGAAACACCGCACTGTTTGACGGCGTAATCAACGCTCACAACGACGTGAACCGACTGGGACTGTACGTTGTTCGCCAACTCAAATACGGCATAGAACGGAACCTCTATCGGGAACTCGGGTTCAAAACACCCAAAGAATTCCTTCTCTACCGCATAGCGGTTAACGATATCGAAAGCATCGCCCAAAACGCCTTAAACATCATTAACAATTTGGGTTCGCTTCAGAAACTGATTGAGGATGAAACGCTGTTCGTGAAAGACCCAATAGATGAAGAGGTATACAATCAGCTCGTGAATTTCAGTTCACTTGCTCAGGGGTCGTATGATGAGGCCATCAAAGCCTTGTTCAAGAGAGATTACAAAGACGCGGAGAGACTGATTTCGAAATGTGACTCCTTCATCCCGCTTGAAAATGAGTTGGTCATGCTGATGTCAAGCAAGAAACTTGACCCCAACGTGGCTTCGCTGTTGCGCCTAATTTTTGATAGCTCACGGCGCATAATGGATTACAGCCGAAACATGGCGGAGCTCACGCTGAACCGAACAGTGGAAGAACAGTGCTCGACCTTGGCATACAAATGAAGCTGCCGCTAAAAACTATGAAAAGTTAGACTGAAGGAATTTTGGTGCTCCGGCCGGGATTTGGACCCGGGTCCGCGACTCGAGAGGCCGCTATACTTAGTCCCTTAGTAAGAAGCCTTAGTAAGGTTTGACCGGACTATACTACCGGAGCATTCGCAAAAGGGTGTGCTCAAAGAAATAAATATGTTTTTATGACCGAAAACTAAAGCCATCAATTTTCTCCGAGCGCCTTATGTTTCTTCGTCAAAACGCAAGAAAGCCTTTATGGTTGCCATTATCTCAACCAATCCTTTTTCCGTTATGGGGGGTTGATAAGGGATTCGTAGCACTTCCCAACCTTGGGCTTCCAGCAATTCATCGATTTCGCTGTCCCGCTTTTGCTGTTTGTCGCTTGAATGCACGGGCATGCCGTCCAAGTAAACGATTTTGCGCTTGTTCATCCAGCAGAAGTCGGGAATCGTGGATTTCAGGATGATTGGCTTTTGGGTTACCATGCCGCTGGTTAACCCAGCTTTGCTTAGTTCATGGAACACTGCGATTTCTGCTTGGCTGACTTTAGGATGCATATTTGCCTTGTAGCTCAAGTTGTTTCCCGAAAGGAAGCATTATATCTGACCCTTAATAAATTATATACAAGAAAACGGTTAATCTTTTTGAAACGCGTAACTAAAAGTAGTCTTGGCGGATCGCCCACGTTAACCCAAGACGCGAATCAAAATAAGCACCTGGTTGTCAGGGTTTGCGTAATTCGCGCCCCGTTTAACCGCTGACCCGCCAAGAATGGGTGTACCTCTTGGATGGCTATTTCTCGCAAGAATAACAATCCTTTGCGCCGTATAAATGGAGTTGTGGTTGTCTTGTTGCAACAACAAGCATGCAAGCTTCGCTATGGTAACTTAAATTTCAGGTTTGCAAATGATAGAAACAGACGTTCGCTTGCTTCATTATTCATTTGCAATTTGGCGCGTTTCTTCAAAAATTGCTGGCAAAATCGTTACGCCATCATCCTTCGGTGCCTTAGGCTTTTCAGATTCTGACCTTTTCCGGTTGCTTATCAAGAACATGCTCCAGCCCATAAAGAAGATAAAGATGAGCGCTGGAAAGAAAAGAAGTACCATGATGTTTTTGCGTTTACGAGTGCCTTTTTCAGTTGCCAACTTTCACACCTGATAACCCTTCTGCAGATTACAAGATAAGCTTTGATAACGTCTAATAATGATTCAAAATCCACAAATCCAGGGACAATCAATCCAAAAAAAAGAAAGAAAAAATATGTTAAACAACCTAAGTTGTTAGCTTTCAGTCTTTTTCTGCATTTCGAACCCTGGATATTCCTTCAGTTTAGCAGCCATAACTGTGAGTTGCTTGTCAACTAGGTAATTGACTGTTCCCTCCTCAAAAGTTCCGTCCGCTGATCTTTCGCCAGCTTTGGTTCCCGTGAGAAACTCGATGCCTTCGTCGATCGTTTTTACCGAGTAAATGTTGAATTTGCCTGCCTTCACTGCCTCGATAATTTCTTCTTTCAGCATCAGGTTTTGCACGTTGCTTTCTGGAATCATTACCCCTTGTTGACCAGAGAGCTCCTGCAGCTTGCAGACTTCAAAGAAACCTTCGATTTTCTCGTTGACCCCGCCTATGGCTTGAACTTCCCCCTTCTGGTTGACTGAACCAGTCACGGCTATGTTCTGCTTTATGGGCAGTCCAGAGAGCGCTGACAAAATCGAGTACAGTTCGGTGCTTGAGGCACTGTCGCCTTCGACGCCTTCATAGTTTTGCTCAAAAACCAGTCTTGCGGAAAGGCTCAAAGGTTTGTCTCGGGCGTATTTGTCGTTTATGTACCCGCTGAGGATAAGGACACCTTTTGTGTGTATGGGTCCGCCCATCTTGGCTTCTCGCTCAATATCGATTACCCCTTCCCTTCCTAAGCCTATGCTTGCCGTGACGCGTGAAGGATTCCCGAAAGCAAAGTCGCCCATACCCATGACAGATAAGCCGTTAACCTGCCCGACCTTTTCTTGAACAGTGTCTATCAGGAAGAACCCGCGTTTTATCATTTCCTGGATTTTTTCTTGGACCAACTTTGAGCGGTAAACTTTTTCCTCTATAGCCTTCTTTATGTGGCTTCCAGTTATGAACTCGGAATTGTCTTGTACAGCGTAAAAGTTCGCTTCTCGAATTATGTCAGCGGCATAGGCGAATTGGGTCGATAGCTTGTACTGGTCCTCGGCAAGCCTTGAACTGTACTCAACTATTTTAGCGACGCCTGTCCCGTCTAAGTGTTTGAGGTTTTCCTTTTCGCAGAGCGAACAGACCCAAGCGGCATACTGCATCACTTTATCCTCAGTTCTATCCATCACACTGTCGAATTCTGCCTTGATTTTGAAGAGGTCTCGGAAGTCAGGATCCATTTCAAACATCATTTGGTAGAGGTAAGGACTCCCAATCAAGATAACTTTGGCTGTTAAAGGAATAGGCTCGGGCTTGATCGTTTTAACGCTGAGGAACCCATAACGTTCTTCAGGTTCAGCTATCGTCATGTTTCCGTCTCTGAGGTCTCTTTTTAGGCCGTCGTAGGCTAAGGGGTTTTGCAGCAATTCTTCAACTGGAATAATCAGGTATCCACCGTTAGCCTTGTGGATTGATCCCGCCCGAATCATGCTGAAGTCGGTTGTTAAAGCTCCGAACTGCGCTTCTTTTTCTGTTTTGCCCAAAAGGTTAGTGTACGTTGGGTTTGTTTCCATGACAACTGGGGCGCCCTTGGTTTCGGAGTTGTCGATGACAACGTTCACTTCATACTTCTTGTAGGGGTCTTCTCTCATCCAAGGCAACTGAAACGGGAATTGCTCTTGCTGTTCACCGCCACTGCTCCGCCTGATGAACTGCTGCAGGTTATCCAACATGTCGTTCTCAACGGCTTTAAGATATTCCGTCACTTCGGAGAGCCCACGGTATTTCTCACTTAGGCTTTCCACAAGGTTGCCTATGGCGTAGAGCGCAACTTCCCTGTTGAGCTTCTTTAAAGCTTCATGAATTTGTCTTTCCATATCAATGAGCTGCCGCATCGCGTTCCTAAACTCAATTTCCAGCTTTTCCCTTTTCTCCTGCAGTTTATCCTTCGTTTTTTGAGGCAACGCCAACATTTCTTCTTCGCTCAGCGGTTTTCCATCTAACACTGGAATCAGCAGCAAACCGATGGGTGTGGTTTGAATAACGAAGCCTTCACTTTGAGCCTTCTCGTTTGCCTCTTCAATCAACTGTTTTCTCTTTTCTTCCAACCCTCGGACCGTCGCATCTCTTCTTGCCACGTAGTCATCACTCTCAAAAGCCTTAGGAAGCGCGTTCTTGACGTTTTCAATAAAGTTCTTCATGTCATCTCGAAAATCCTTACCTTTCCCAGCGGACAACTGAATGGCTTTCGGTTCGTATTGGTTACTAAAATTGTTAACGTAGCACCAGTCAGAGGGAACAGGCTGGGTTTTAGCTTGCGCTTCAACGAAATTTTTAACAGTAGTTTTTCTGCCCGTTCCCGGCCAGCCTGCCACGTACATGTTGAAACCGTGATTTTTTATGCCGAGCCCAAACTTTAAGGCTCGAACGGCTCTTTCTTGCCCGATGATCTCGCTTGAAGGAGTCAGATCCTTGGTTGATTGACATTGAATAAGGTCAGGGTTGCATTCGTTTCGGAGTTTTTCTACAGACAATTTGGTTGCCATGTTAAAATCACTTCATTCGGAAGAGGAATTTCCTAATTTTACTCACGTTTTGGTCGGTAATTAAGTTTCTGTTACTCCAAATTTCGATTTCCTCAATAGTTTAAGTGGCATAAAAATAAATAGCACTTGCTTGCTAAGAGCTAAACGCATAAACGGCGAATCTACGTTTGGAGACAGAAACATGCTCAAGTTAACCAGCGCAACTCCATCGGAAAACCCTGAATTATCAAGTCAGCCAACGCCAGAATCGGCGGGCTCTAAACGGCTTGGAAAAAAAATCTACGGTGTGATAGCTGCTGTAGCTATTGTCGTCATTGTTGTTGGCGCGCTTTTGATTCCTCAAGGCGCCGCGTCAATACCGCTCACAGTCAACTACGTCGTCGGCGAAAAAATGGTTTATAACACCACGATGAACGTGAACCTTAATCTGGGTGACACAACGCTTCCCGGTGAATCAGGGCTTAACAACAATGAAAGCGCCAATGGGCAAATAATCATTGACGTCCTCGGCTTTAATGACCCATACTACACTTTGAACCAGACCGTAACCATGACTGCGGACAATATACCATTTACTTATTCAACCACTCAAGTAATGGACAAGACTGGCTGCTCAGCACCCTTTGAAGGGTTTGGAACCAGCACCGGCGGCGTTGACGCAACGAACCCGACGAGCGATTATTATCTTGCCCAGCTGCTGGACAAGCCGGAAGTTAAAGTCGGCGACACCGTGACCATTCCGTACCCAAGTCTTCCGTCTAGTTTTTCCTCACTATTTGGCATAACTGGGGATATAACGGTGACTTTCAAGGGCTTTCAGGATTTCACTGTGCCTGCGGGAACCTACAAGGTGTTTGGGGTGGACATAACCAGCAACAACCTGCAAATGACCTACAACGATACATCGACAGGAACGTCAAGCAGCTCCAGTTCGCTTCTCAGCGGCTTAAACATGAATATTGGCCTCAACTACGAGATATACTACGAGTACGGAACAATGCGCATAATCCAGTCATCCATGCAGGAAAACGCTTCGCTCCAATCAAGCCTCCTGAACTACTCAGTGGGCATCACCATGGGCATGACGCTCAACCAAGACGTTCAACCATAAAAGAACGGGAAACCGTCACCCTCACTCTTTTTTTGTTTTTGAATTTCACGCTTGAATGAACCGCTTAAGGATTTCTTGATTTCGAACCTCAGGATGGAAAAGTACCCCGATGATGTTCTTGCGCTTGTGCTTTATCACTTGGACGCACCTCGCCGATTTCGCCCACACGTCAAACTCGCCCGAAACGTCAACGCAGACGCTGTGAAGCGAGTAAGCCTTGAAGTCTCCGGAAAAAAACGGGTTCTCCACCATGGTGCTTATCGGGGTCATGCCGATTTCCACGCATCGCCGCAGACCCGCGTCGAAAACCAAGCCGATTGTTTCCATGCCTGCGCAGACGCCGAGCACGGGCTTTTCTGTTTCTTTGAGCCACTGAAATTTCTCAGGCTGGTCTAATGTTGCCGTGTCTTTGAGGGCTGTTCCTGAAAGGATAACTTTGTCGCATCGGCTCAGGTCTTCAGCGGCAACTTCAAGGTAATGTCTCACCATGCATCGGTCAAGCGCTCCGGCAACTTGGGCAATCGGCAGCACAAACTCGTAGTAGCCGAGCGAATCCCGCTTCCAGTTCATGTCAACCAGCAGGATCATTTTTCAACCAGCCGTGCCCTGTTAATGTTAAAAACCCCGGAGTTTCCCCTTGCGCTGGAGGTGTAATCGAGGATTTCGATTTTCTTCTTGAACATTGGCGCGTCTAAAACTGCGGTTTCAATTTCCCCGCCTTCGCCGGAAGGGCTTATTCCCCATTTCTGCTGCAGATCCACAAGCCTGCTTATGACTGCGGCGTCGATGTGCAGTCCAAGCCATTTCTCGTCAAGCGGGTACGCGAAAACCCCTGAAATAACCACGTTGAAGCCCCTTTCAACAAGCTCCTCCAGCAACGCCCGCTGGTCATGTTTCCAAAGCGGGTTAAAACACCAGAGATCCAGCTTGTTGCAGATGCGTTGAACCCGTTCTGCCTGATAGACCGACTCCACCGCGCCTGTCACGACGCCCTCAATCTGGAATAGCCGGGCTGCCTCCGCGATTGCCTCTTCCAGGTCTTGGAGCTCTTTTTCTTTTTCGCCCCGCGTCGTCTTGGCTACCCGCGGCAGCGCTAAGGCTTCGGCTTGAAGGGCGGTAACGTCGATGTTTGGTGTGTGGAACATGTAGCTTTCCTTGTTCTCTGAAATCAGCGTTATGAGGCAGACGACTTCCTCCTTCTCTTTGGCGTATTGAAGGGCAAGCGTCGAGTCTTTGCCGCCTGAAAACAGAACTCCAAGTCGCATAGTTACCAAAGAAAACAGAACTGGTTAATATGCCTGATTAAACGGTCGCCCTGCTTCGGAGACTGGTTCGGCACGCTGCGGTTTTGGAGAAACGAAGAACCGCATTGTTGAAAAAGAATCTTCTGATAGGAGTTGCCTGTTGGTTTCATGTTCCCAGCGCCTGCAGAACCAGATGGTGCTCACGCTGATGGAAGCCGCCAGAGAAAACATGAAGACGACGAAGAAGCTGATTCCCTGCAGAGTCCACGAACGTATGAAGCCGCCAGCAAAATACGGAAAAACCGCCCAGAACACGACAATCGCCAACGATAACAAAACGGGTGGAAAAGGCAACTTGTATTCCCCGTTGTCCTCGACGGACCGCAACATCTTCGCTGTCATCACATACGCAATTGCCACTCCGCCGACCAAACCGACCACCACTACTGCTGTTGCCAGCTGCGTGTTGGACTGCAACCTGAAATTCAACAGCACCGCCAAAACCGCTAATAGCACTATGAAAACTGTCCCAGCATTAAATCTGGACGCTTCTCGAGCACCTTGCAACACGTTACCACTCGATTAACAAGCTATTGAGCCTATTCGTTTTTAATTCTTGCCCTCAACCGTGCAAGTGAAAGAAAGAAATCGCGATTTTTGTAGGTTGCCTAAATCTTTGCGTTGCAGACATTGGGTACCGCTTTGAGTTTGGCAATAATTTCAGGCGTGGCTCTCTTATGCAGGACATATACTGAGATGGCGTAGCCGCTGTTTCCGATCTGCCTCGAATAGTTGGCTCTTATGTTTATGTCGTTGTCAGCCAAGACCTTGTCGATGTTGGCGAACACTCCTGGAACGTCACGGTGATGAATGAACAATGTGTAGACGGGTTTTTCCTCAAGCTCGATGCTTTCACCCGCGTTCACCGCGTTTAGGAAGTCGCCGCCGAGAAGGTACCCTGAGACCACGCGCGCGATTTCGGTTGATGTTTCCCGCTGCGCTTCAACCGTGGAAGCGCCAAGGTGACTGCTTAAAACCACGCTGTCCAACTCTTTCAGTTTGCTTTTGAAGTCGGCTCCTTCAGCTTTGGGTTCGTCAACGTAAACGTCGAGGGCGGCGCCAGCGATTTTTCCGTTCTTCAGCGCCTTGTACAGTGCCTGCTCGTCTATGTTGTTGCCTCTTGACGTGTTAATCAGGTAAGCCGTGGGCTTCATGAGAGCGAGTTCCTTTTCGCCGATGACCACATCCTTCCCGCCTGGAGTGTGAACGCTCACGTAATCTGCCTTGGCAAGAACCTCTTCTTTAGACATGAATTTTATGCCCGACTCGAAGCACGGTTTAATGTCGTAGCCGATGACTTCCATGTCGAAGCCGCGGTGCGCGATTTCTGCCAGTTTCTGCCCGATTCTGCCGCAGCCTAAGATACCCAGGGTTTTGTAGGTGAGCTCGTTGCCTTTGAGTTTGGCTTTTTTCCACTCGCCGCTTTTAAGTGACTGGTGGGCTTGTGGTGTTTTTCTTGAGATGGCAAGCATTAATCCGATGGTTAACTCCGCCACCGCGTTGGTGCTCCCGTAAGGCGCAGATTTCACAACTATGCCGTTTTCTGAAGCGGCTGAAACGTCGATGTTGTCGAAGCCTACTCCCGCGCGCCCGACAATTTTGAGTTTGCCCTTTGCGCCTGCCTCGATGACTTCCCGTGTGACTTTGGTGGCGCTGCGCACGATCAACGCGTCAAAGCCGCCGACGTCGGCGACAAGCTGAGCCGCGTCTCTTTTCTGCGTGTCCGTCTCTATGCCTGCGTCTTGGAACAGCTGCAAGCCTTCCCTTTCTAAGCCATCGTTCAACAACACTTTCATGGTAAGCCAACCTCTCTTGAGTGCATAACAAGTTGGTGATTTAAGCTGATTGGCAACCGACAATAATAAATATTCTCAACAAAACCAACGGTTTCGCCGTTACCCTTTACTTTATGCTTTTCGTTTTAGGGCTGCGACTTGCTGCTTGCTCATGCGGGTTGCGGCTATGTTAAAGGTTGACACTTCATGGCAGTAGGGGCATTTCAGCCTGCGGGTGTTTCCGCGGTAGAGGGAGATGAAGCTGGCTCCGGGAACCCAGTGGTAGTTGAACTGCCCTTTGCATTTGGGGCACGTGAGCCTTGACACGGCATGCGGCCCGTAACGTGGAAGAATCATGAAAACTGCTATGAAAACTATCGCCGTCGCGATAACGTAGATTATCAGAAGGTCTACCATGACTTTTCCGTTTTCAAATGCGGTTGTTTTGCTTATTAATATTTAGCCTTACTTTTCTGCTTTCACAATCAAATTTGCGCGGTTCCCCGCGATTGCTTGGGAAGAATTGGTGCTAAGCCTTTCTTATGTAGCTTAATGCTTCTTCCACGTTTTGGAAGCCGTATTTGACCTCGCTAAACTCTTTCCTAAGCTTTTGCACGTCTTGCTTGACCTGTTCGGGTTTGCGTTTGCCTTTTATGACGTCAAGCATGAGGTCGCACAGGTACTTAACGTCGCCTTCCTTCAAGCCACGGCGGGTTATGTCTTGGAAGCCGATTCGCAGCCCTGACGGGTTCTCCTTGCTGCTTTGGTCGTCATAAGGCAGCAGGTTCTTGTTGAGGATTATGTTTGCATCTTCGAGGTCTTGAGCAATCTTGTTGCCGCCGCCGAAACTGCGGATGTCAACCGCGATCTGGTGGCTTTTGGTGAAACCTTTTTTCTCAGCGAGAACTTTAACCCCGTTCTCGTAAAGGTACTGACCCGCAGTCTGAGCGTTCTCCACAATCTGTTTTGCGAGGTCAACCCCGAAGAGCTTCATTTCTAAAGATGCAACGCCGAGAGCGGGCAACCTGCCCAAGTGCGTGTTTGATGCGGTAAGCGGGAAAATGGCGAATTGGATTTTCTTCACGGCTTTCTCTTGGGCTGGGTTGTTTTGGTTTCCCATTATGACGCCGCCCTGTGGACCTGGAAAGGTTTTGTGAGTTGAAGAAGTGATAAAGTCCGCTCCTTCCCGAAGGGGATCTTGGAATTGGCCACCCGCTATCAACCCCAGAACGTGTGACGCGTCGTAGGCAACGTAGGCGCCGACTTCGTCGCAGACGGCTTTTAGCTCTTTAACTGGGTGCGGAAACAGGAAGAGGCTGCCGCCGAACGTGACGATGCCTGGTTTAGCGGCTCGTATGACGTAGGCTGACTTTTCTGGGTCGATGTTGAATTCGTCTACGTCGTAGACGTGGTTGATGTTGTCTAAGCCCAGTATGTTGCCTGCCAACCCCGTGTAGTCGTGCGAGATGTGGGCGCCGCAACTGAGCGGGGTGACGACCATCTTGTTGTTTTTCGAAGCCAGGGATAAGCCTTTGAACGTGGCTAGGTTCGCGTGTGTTCCTGAGACAAGGCGCACGTCTGCCCAGTCAGCCTTAAAGAGGCTCTTCATCAAGTCTGTCGTGTAATCTTCAATTTGGGACATGTACTTCTGTCCCTGATAATACCTCTTTTTGACGTGCCCCTCAGGGTCATTGTCGCCTTCAGCATACCTGGCTGCAAGGTCATGTGAGAAGCAAAGCATCTGGTTGACCGCGGGCGACTTCAGCCCCTCGCTTGCAATCATGTTAATGCACTCTTTGTCGCGGTACTGCTCATGCCTGCGGCTTGCCTCGATCAAGTTTTCGAATAGGTTTGAGAAGTTATCCATTTCTGTGTTCTTCCCCACGCTTGAATAATCAACGGAATTGCACTCGGGACTATTTAGCCGTTACTGGGTTCATTATGAGCTTCAAAGGTTCATTCTTGAGTTACCTCTGGATTGGGCTGAACTGCAAGGAAAGTATCCTTTTTGGCGGCACATGTTAAAGCATGTACATGATTATGTAAAATATTTCTCCCGAAAGGAAGGCAAACCACCAGATGTAGAAAAGTGGCGTCGTCAGCTTACGGTGATAAGTGTTTGCTTTTCTTGTTCTTAGCTGCCAGAAACCAGTGATGAGTACAAGGATTTCTAGGGACATGACGACAATTGCGACGGGTACGTGTACAACCATGAAGTAAATGTTGACAAGCGGCGTCATTTGAAGAGTCGCTCCGTTTACTGCCCCACCAAAGGTTCTGTAAAGCATGTAGCCGATTGAAACAGACAGGTCCCAAACGATGGCGGCGAATCCTGAAACAGGGTGAAAACGCTTCTTTCCCTTCCCGCTCAAGAAGGCGTGGACAAAGAGGAAAGCCACGGGAATCAAGGCGATTGCGACAAATGTGCTTGCAAACGGGGCAGTGGTCATTATGCTTCACCAATGTTTCAATGGGGTAGGCAGGGCTTGCTAATTAAGCATATGGCTTTTTTGTTTCCATTTGGTTTGGCGGCTGACTTATTTTTGCGATGACCACTCCGCCCGAGAGGATGCTGTTGTTGAGGAAAGTTACTTCCTTTCCAGAATCCAAGAGGATAACCGTGTAGAACGCGGTGATTTCCTTTATTGTACCCTGCTCGTTCATGAACGAAGTTGTCACACGGTCGCCGACTTGGTAGTGCAACCTGCTTTCTTTAGAAGGCCGATATTCACGAACATTGGTTATGATTACTCCCCCTGAAGCGATTGCACTGTTTGGAATAGTAACTTGGCCGACGTCAGTCTGTATTCTCATAACGAGCGCACTCATTTCTTCGATTTTCCCAGGGATATTGTTTACTATCACGTTATCGCCTTCTTTGAACTTGTAAGTGGTAAAAACCAAGAGGCCTGATAACAGGCTGCCGACAAACGTGGATATGACCAAACCTACGGTAACGGATATTATTCCAGCGCTTGCTAAAAGGTCTGTTGCGGAAACTTTGAGGGTGTTCAGTATTCCGAAGGCCATCACCATAATGGCGATTGCAAGCAGGATATACTGCACTAATGTTGCGGCTTGAACCCCCATTCTCTGAGTCATTAGCGGCTTAAAACGGCGTATAATTATTATCGCGGTTACCCAAAAAGCCACGATGATAATTATGTCGATAGCCTGCTCAATCAGTTTGGATAAGCTTATGGGGCTAGCGATGAATTGGTGAAAAACGAAGAGAGCGCCTATGGTTACGATTAACATTGTTATCAAATAGATGAAGAGTCTTCGTAATGACGAAGCAACGTTAGCCATCCTAATCCTTCCTAGCCATAATCGACAAGCATATTTCTATAGTTTTCCCATGTGACCAATCAGACCTTTGTTCGCATCCGACTATAAACAAATATGGGTACAGGAAAAAGAGCCGTTCTCTTAATTTCTTAGACAATTAAAGAAATTTTTGTGCGAGCCATTTATATCCGAGCGCTATGTGCAGTGGATATTCGAGAAGGATAAGAACAACGTGAAGTCCCCTGGCGCTTCTCGCGAGTTTGGTTATCTCCGAAAATGGGTTCCGATCGCTATTTTGATAGGCATAGTCTGCGGAGTGGGCAGCATTGTTTTCTACGAAGCAATTCGGCTTGCAAGCGCTGTCCTTCTTGGCGGTATAGCTGGTTTTTTTGCTCCCACGCCAGCAGGAGAAGGCGGAAGCTTAGGAGTAGCCGCTTCTCGTCTCTACTTGATTCCGTTGGTAACTACTATTGGAGGACTTTGCAGTGGCATACTCGTCTACGGCTTAGCACCAGAAGCTGAGGGACATGGAACTGACGCGGCAATAGATGCTTTTCACAACAAAAAAGGTGACATTCGATCCAGAATACCTATAGTCAAAGTTGTGGCCTCAGCAATAACGATTGGCTCCGGAGGAAGTGCAGGCAGGGAGGGCCCGACAGCACAGATGGGGGCAGGCTTCGGCTCCTTCCTGAGCAAAAGATTCAAGCTCAGCGCACATGACAGAAGAATCGCCGTTGCAGTCGGCATAGGCGCAGGAATTGGCTCCATTTTCAAGGCTCCCTTTGGAGGAGCCATAATGAGCGCTGAGATTCTGTACATGGGCGATTTTGAAGTGGAGACATTGCTACCAGCTTTCATTGCTTCTACCGTAGGCTACAGTATATTTGCTTCATATGTTGGATGGACGCCAATATTTGGCAACATGAATCTGGGTGCTTTCAACAACCCAATTGTTCTTCCCTTTTACGCTGTCTTGGGTATAATCTGCGGCTTAGTCGGCATTGTTTACGTCAAAGGGTTCTACGGTACGCGGGCGCTTTTTCAGCGTCTAAGAATTCCGCGTTTCTTAAAGCCGGCGCTCGGCGGACTCTTAGTGGGTATCATTGGAATGTTTCTTCCGCAAATTCTCGGCATGGGTTATGGTTGGCTTCAGATAGCGATGAGCGGCAACTTTGTCTTACTACCTATAATTTTGATTCCAGTAATTATCGTAGCTAAAATAGTGGCGACGTCTCTTACGGTGGGTTCAGGAGGAAGCGGAGGAGTTTTCGCGCCAGCCTTGGTGATAGGCGGCTTTTTAGGAGCAACACTCTGGATATTCCTAAACGGGCTTTTCCCGAATTTCGGGTTTGTCATCGCCGCATTTGTTATAGTGGGGATGATGGCGTTTTTCGGAGGCGTAGGCAAGGTGCCTGTTGCAGTCATAATCATGGTTAGCGAAATGACTGGAGGATTAACTCTGCTGGTTCCCTCAATGATAGCAACTGCTATTGCCTACGTAATCACAGGAAAGAATACTATCTATAGAAGCCAGGTTGAATCAAGGTCTGATTCGCCAGCCCACAGAAGTGAATACTCTACTCCTCTAATGCAGAAGCTCTTTGTCAAGGATGCAATGACCAAAAAAGTCATCACAACTACCCCTAACTCACCGCTCTCAGAGGTCGCTGAGGTAATGGCAAAGAACACAATAAAAGGTACGCCCGTCTTGGATGATAACGGTAGGCTGGTGGGTATGGTTACACTTACGGATGTTCTTAAGATTAATCCAGAGCAGAGAGCCACGACAAGGGTAAGCTCCGTAATGACAAAAGAGTTGGTCACAACGATTCCTGATGAAAGTCTTTATACTGCTTTTGGAAAGATGACGAGTAACCAGATTGGGCGCCTGCCGGTTGTTGAGCCAGGGGACAGCACAAAGCTGATAGGCATAATAGCGCGTGATGATGTCTGGCGAGTCTACAACATAGAGATTATGTCAGAACTGGAAGAGGTTAAACTTTCAGGAAGCGTCAAATAAAATAGCGAAAGAAAGTTCTGAACAGAAAAATAGGCGCATATGACTAGCCTAAAATTGGCAGTTGCCAAAAAGGGCGCTAAATTCTTATTTTGCCCTTTCTGCAGATGATAAGCCTTTAGCTCTCTTCATTTTTAGGGCTGGAAGATTTTTTAAATTTTTGAGAAAAGATTGTTTAACATGAGAAAATGTAGACGAATCAACGTGAGGTTGTTGTCTTTCAGATATAACTTCCGCGTGACCCATTAATCTGAAGAAGTGAATCTTCAGCTGGTCGGTTATCAGGAAACTGAGCAATGCATAACCCCAGACGAAGGCGGCGAATCCCCACCCAATCGGATTCATAAATACACCGAAGACAGCAAACAACGTGCCAACAACTTGAGTCCCCTCTGTGGCTACAAAGAGAATACTGGCTGGAAGGGGGCGTTTCCAGAAGTGTCGCACTCCAGTTCTCGCCAAATAAATCGTGAGGTGCCCCGCAACAGCCATTTTAAGGAAAATCAGCGTCTGCAGCGTACTAACGCTTAAGTGGAACACATCTAAGCCAATTAATAAGAGCAAAAAGCTTGAAACGACACCTGTCGTACCAAGCAGAGAAGCCACCATCAATACGCCACGCATGTTCCAGCGAACCGGTTTCTCTTGCACCCGTACATTATCGTATGCAATGGTCATGATGGGTATGTCATTAAGCAATGCAAGAATGACTATCATAACAGCCGTCACCGGATAGAAATTGAAGACAAGAATTGCAAGACTAATGAAAATTAACACCCGGGAAGTCTCGGCGATGCGGTAGACGGCGTAATTGGTCATGCGTTCGAAAATCTTGCGGCTCTCTTTTATCGCGTCGATGATGACGGAAAGCCCTGGCTTCGTTAGCACCACATCCGCTGCGGATTTAGCTGCGTCAGTTGCTCCGTCAACGGCAACCCCTGCATCCGCTTTCTTTAATGCAGGAGCATCGTTAACTCCATCGCCTGTCATGCCGACAATGTGCCCTTTTCCCTGAAGTAACTCAACAATACGATATTTGTGCTCAGGAAAAACTTGAGCAAAACCATCCGCATTTTCAATGATGTCTTTTGCTTCGCTGTCTGGTTTGTCTATGAAATCGGAAGCAGGTATTATGTTTGTGCCCAGATTAACTTCTTGAGCAACCTGCTTGGCTATTGCAATGTGGTCGCCAGTGACCATCTTGACGTTTATGCCCATCTGCTGGGCTGTTTTTATTGTCTGGGCCGAGTCTTCGCGGGGTGGGTCGTAAATTGCTAGCAGTCCAACAAATTGCCAGTTGCCCTTTTCGTCTCCCTTAATCACGCCTAACGCTCGATGACCCTTGATTGCGAAAGTGTTTACAATTTCGTTAACTCTATCTTCGATTTCTGTCTTGTTAGAAACAAGAGACAAAACAACTTGCGGCGCACCCTTGGCCACTTTGAAGCGCCCACCATCACGGCTCTCCACGGTAGCTTCCGTTCTCTTCAAAATAGGGTCAAAGGGCTTAAAATCAACCACGCTGTATCGACCAAGAACGTCAGCAACCGCTTTTACCGACTTGGCTTTGGTTATGACAGCATCATCAATGGGATCACGATTTTCTTCCCTAGAAGCCAATGTTCCATACAGGAGAGCGTCGTCGATTTCGAATTTGCCCAAGACTTGCACTTCTGCAATAGCGAGTTCATTCTTCGTTATCGTGCCTGTCTTGTCTGAGCATAACACATCAACTCCCGCCATTTCTTCAATTGAAACCAGCTTGCTTACGATTGCTTCCTTTTTGGCAAGGGCGATTGCCCCAACAGCCATTGTGACTGTTAAGACTGCTGGCAAAGCTACAGGTATCGAAGCTACAACCAACACGAGTGCATACTGCATGATAATTAATGGGTTGACATGCCGAAGGAGCGATGCGATGACAACTGCGGAAACCATTATTGTCGCGAGGATGATCAGGTAGTTTCCTATTCTTATGATGGCTTTTTGGAAGTGGCTTACGGTTCTGGCTTCTGCCACGAGTTTGGCGGTTTTGCCAAAGAAGCTGCTTGTTCCTGTTGCCACGACATAAGCATCCATTTCCCCTTGCCTAATGATAGCGCCTGCATAAGCTACGTCAGAAACGTGTTTCTCTACCGGTAGGGATTCCCCAGTTAACGCGGATTCGTCCGCGAGCAAATAGTCGCCTTTCATAAGTTTAACATCAGCGGGGACAATGTCTCCCAAGCGGATCCGTACGATGTCGCCTGGGACAAGTTCCTTTGAAGGTATCTCACGCCATGCCCCGTCTCTTAGAACTCGGGCTTTGGGGGCAAGCCGCTTTTTCAATAATTCTATGGCGTTGTCGGCTTTCCGTTCTTGCAAAAATCCCACTACGGCGTTCACAATTAGTAACGTGAAAATAATCGCAAAATCGTCATAGTGCTGTATAATTATAGACAGTACTGAGGCAATTTCTATCATCCAAGGGATGGGACCCCAGAAATAGCCCACAAACTTGCGAAAAGGGCTAACTTTCTTTTCAGGAATTTCGTTAGGACCATACTCTTGAAGCTTTTTCGCTACTTCTTCAGAAGAAAGCCCAGACTTGACATAGATTGAAAATGGCGCTTCTTCTCCAGTTGGTTTTTTGGATTCTTCAGATTCCAGTTACAAAACCTTCTATACTGCCTACCGAACAGGTATTTTTTAACCGAATAAGCAAGCATCAAGATATTTGTTTCTTTTTAATGTTTTTGAAATGATGCACAAGGAAACATTATGTTTGAGAGTCCTTATCGGGAAATAAACATATTTGGCAAGGCGTAAGCCTAATTATTGGCGAACGCCATCTGCTAACAGCGAAGAGGCTGAATTCTATGTCTGTAAAAGATCCTGTTTGCGGAATACTGTTAGACCCTAAGAAAACCCCTTTTAAAACCCAGTTTCTGGGCAGCCAATATTATTTTGACAGCGAGTACTGCATGAACAGTTTTGTTGAAGGCGCCAAAATCGCCTACTTTTCCATGGAAATCGGCGTCAACAACGATATGTCAACTTACAGCGGAGGGCTTGGCGTCTTAGCTGGAGACGTCATAAGGTCAAGCGCAGACTTGAGAATCCCCTTAGTTGCGATCACGTTAGTCAGCGAAAAAGGCTACTTGAAGCAGAAACTAACGCTTGACGGATGGCAACTTGAATACCCCGATGAGTGGGATCCTTCCAAATTCATGAAGCTTCTGCCGCAGACAGTTTCAGTCAAGATTTCTGGGAAGAACGTGAAGATAGGCGCCTGGGTTTATGAGCAGCAGAGTTTGACGGGCGGAACAATCCCTGTGTTTTTCCTCACAACCGATTTTGAGGACAACAGCCAAGAGGACAGGCAAATCACCGATTATCTTTACGGCGGGGACGACCAGTACAGGCTAAAGCAGGAAATTGTCTTGGGCATAGGGGGAGTTCGGATTCTTGACGCCTTGGGAATCAACGTTAAGAAGTACCACATGAACGAGGGGCACTCTAGCCTCCTAACTCTTGAACTTCTGAAAAACAACCAGCTAAACGCTGACAAAGTGAAAAACCTATGTGTTTTCACAACCCACACACCCGTAGCAGCAGCTTTCGACCAGTTTTCCTATGACCTTCTCTCGGAAGTGTTGGAAACCGAAGTTTCTCCGGAAATCCTTCAGAAGTACGGCGGAGAAGACAAGCTGAACATGACCCTCTTAGCCTTGAACCTGAGCAAGTATACTAACGGCGTCACAGAGGCGCACATGGAGTATTCAAATAAGCTTTTCCCAGGGTACCACATTCAAGAAATAACCAACGGAGTCCACTCTTACACTTGGACCTGCACGCACTTTAGAAGGTTGTTCGACAAGCACATTCCCAGGTGGGCTAACGAGCCTGAACTTCTCGTGAGAGTCGACACCATACCCGAAGAGGAGCTCTGGGAGGCTCACACTAACGCAAAGAAAGACTTGCTCGACTTTGTGTACAACAGTGCAGGGCTCCAGATGGACCCCGACGTTTTAACGATAGGTTATGCCAGGAGAGCAACCGCGTACAAACGAGCCACAATGATCTTCACGGACATAGAAAAACTCAAGGAAGTCAAGAGCGAGGGAAGAATTCAATTAATTTTCGCTGGAAAAGCACATCCAAAGGATGAAGAGGGGAAAAAACTGATAAAAGAAATTTACGAGTTCACCGACCGATTGAAAGGCGAGGTAGACATCGTCTATCTTGAAAACTACAACATGGAGATGGCGGGAAAACTGACTTCAGGCGTTGATGTTTGGCTCAACACGCCTCTGCCACCCTACGAGGCTTCTGGAACAAGCGGGATGAAGGCGGCGCACAACGGCGTAATCAACTTTAGCGTTTTGGACGGATGGTGGATAGAGGGTTGCGTGGAGGGGCTAACTGGATGGGCGATAGGACCAACGCCGAATCAATGGCTTGACGAGCAAATGACAAGAAAAAGGGAAATAGATGACCTCTACAACAAGCTGGAATACCTGATTATCCCGAAATTCTACCATGAGAGGGACTCTTGGACGCGCATGATGAGAAACTCCATCGGAAAAATTGCTTACTACTTCAACACTCATCGGATGATGCGAAGTTACGCAACCGACGCGTACCTTTAACTGGAAAATGCACATTGAATGTTTGGGATGACTCTAAGGTTATGTCGGCTCCAAATTGTCCCTGCCCAAAAAAAGATTGCCCACGCCACAGCAACTGTCAAGAATGCGTAGACCACCACAAGGCAAAGAACGAACTGCCGTTTTGCGCAAGGTAAGCTCCATTGATCAAGGAATCAGAAGAAACCCGGAAAAAAGGCAAAAAATACAAGAGTCCTTCTGGAACCAAGTTGGTTCTGCCGAACACATCAACTTGCCGAAGCTGGAAGACGCGTTCAAAAATGTAATCCAGCACGTAAAGATGCAGAAGGAAATTCCGGAGAATGGGCTTGCGATATTTGCTGGAACCTTCGTCGCAAACGAATCGGAAAACGAAGTTTTACCGTCGAGGAGCTCACCCCACCAGAGCCAAGTACCACCTATCTCTACGAGGTTGACGACCATTTCCATTTAGAGCTGCTAAGGGAAATGCTGAGAAACCAAAAAGTTGTGGGAATCATCGCCATGGATTCAAAATACGCTAGCTTCGGGAATACCCAACGGTGAACGCCTCGAATTACTCGAAAAAATCACGTCAGGGATTCCAGGAAAAACCGTAAAGGGCGGACAGAGCCAAAGAAGATACTAAAGAGGACGCGACATGGAAGTCACATACTTTTTCCACAGGATCGCGAGAACTTTTCCGGGCATTTTATCTTGGGAGCATTTAGTTTGAAACAGCGACACTTTTGACGAACTAGAGCAACTCTTCCACGCTTGAGCAGTAAGTTAAAATATGCGATTGGCGGCAACGCATTAATAGTTTATTTGATTAATGTTTTTGGGTTCGGTGTTTGTATGTCGTCAGAATTGAAGGTTATGTTGATTAAGGTCGCCGTAGAAGATAACGTGCGCAAAGAAATAGAATTTGAGGAAGGGATAAACCGTTATAAATCTCTTCTGCTCCGGGTGGCAAAAATTCAGCCCTTTGATGTACTGGTTTCGTCTGAAGGAACTGAACAGGGCACTTTGAACATAAGGGTGGTAGATTTGGACGTGCTAGAAAGAGCCCACTTATTAAAAGGACAAACCAAAGAGACTGGTCGCAACGTGTACCGTCAATACGAACTCACAAAAGAAGGAGCTGAATTAGTGGAAAAGCTCTCAAAAGAAACTTAAAATTCAGGGGCTAGCGCGCCGCGCCCTAATTGATTTTCTCTGCTGAATTAATCTTTAAATTTCTTTTTTTCGCCTACTATCGCGGGTCCTATTGGACTGCCTTCACGGAATAGGCCTCATCACCTTTTGAATACAATCCCTGTGTGGTCTAGTAGCTTGTATAGGCGCACTTTTGCAAAATCAGTGATGAAGAAAAATGTAAATGCGTAGCCCCACACGAGAGCGGCTAGGCCCCAGCCCATTGCGGGAAGCAGAATACCGTATACAGTGATTATTATAGCGGTAGATTGAACTGCTATGGATGCAAAGAGAAGCTGCTTTGCAGGTTTCACAGACCAAAAATGACCCCTAGTTCTGGCGACAAACACAGTCATATTTCCAGCCACTGCGAGCTTCAGGTATATGAAAGACTGAAGTACAAGCAGGTTTAGTTTCAGCACGTCTAATCCGATGTAGAGAATTCCAAAAGTCGAGAACACCCCGATTATTCCAAGAAACGTCGCCATACTCAACAGAGTTCGCATGTCCCATTTCTCAGGTTTATCCGAGTATTTCACGTTATCATAAGCTATTGTCATAATTGGCAGGTCGTTTAGAAGCGCCAACAAAACTAGCATCAGAGCAGTAATTGGGAAAAAATTGAAAATAACGATCGATGCAGTTAGGAAAAGCAGAATTCGTATCGTTTCAGCGATGCGGTACGTGCAATAATTCGTCATTCGCTGGAAAATCTTTCGGCTTTCCTTAATTGCATCGATAATAACCGAGAGACCCGGCTTGGTCAAAACTATTGCTGCTGCGGACTTGGCAGCGTCGGTGGCGCCCTCAACAGCAATCCCAGCGTTAGCTTTCTTCAAAGCGGGCGCGTCATTAACTCCGTCGCCTGTCATTCCCACAATGTGCCCTTTTTCTTGGAGAAGCTCCACAATTCTGTACTTATGTTCAGGGAAGACTTCTGCAAAACCTTGTGCCTCTTCAACTATGCCTTGGGCCTGGCTGTCAGATTTATCCAAAAAAGCCGCTGGCAATACTATGTCGTTTCCAAGGTTTACTTGGCTCGAAATTTCCTTTGCAATGGCTATGTGGTCCCCGGTGACCATTTTCACATTAACACCCATCGATTGAGCCGTTTTTATTGTTTGGGCTGAATCTTCCCTGGGCGGATCAAACAGACCAATTAAACCCGCAAACTGCCACTTATTCTCCTTATCAGTTCGCGCCACACCCAACGCACGGTACCCTTTCTTAGCGAATTCATTAACATCCTCTGTCAATTTGTCGTTGATTGACTTCTTGTCTTCGATTAACGCCAAAATCGCTTGAGGAGCACCTTTAGTAACCTTAAACTGGCTCCCATCGTCTCCTTGCACTGTTGCCTCCGTTCTCTTTATGACTGGATCAAAGGGCTTAAAACTGGACACTTTGACGTGTTCAATTCTATCAGAAATAGCGGGTGTGCTCTTGGTTTTAGTTAAAATTGCAAGGTCGATTGGATCTTGATCTTCTTCTCTTGAAGCGAGTGCACTAAAAAATAGTACGTCGTTTTCATTGAATTCGGCATAAGGTTTCGTTCCTCCCAAGGTGAGCGCGTTCTTGGTGATAGTGCCAGTTTTGTCTGAGCAGAGCACATCCATACTTGCCATTTCTTCAATTGCGACCAATTTGCTAACGATCGCTTCTTTTCTTGCGAGAGCTATGGCGCCTACAGCCATGGTAACTGATAGGACCGCGGGAAGTGCAGCAGGTATCCCAGCAACAGTTAGAATCAATGCGAACTGAATGATGCCCAAGATGTTTTGACCTCGAAAAATCGAGACCAGAACGATTATTATTACGAGTCCTATTGCTAGGAAAATCAGGTAATCGCCTATTTTGCTGATGGCTTTTTGGAAGTGGCTTGGGGTTTGGGCTTGCTCTACGAGTTTAGCAGTTTTGCCGAAAAATGTTTTGGCGGCGGTATTGACAACAAGCGCGTTCATTTCGCCTTGTTTGACGATGGAGGAGGCGTATCCAATATCGGAGACATGCTTCTCAACAGGGAGAGATTCGCCGGTTAATGCGGATTCGTCAGTTAAAAGGTAGTCTCCATCAAGTAGTTTTACGTCAGCGGGGATGATGTCTCCTAACCGCAGTCGAACAATGTCGCCTGGCACAAGTTTTTCAGCCGGTATTCCCTGCCATTTGCCATCTCGCAGAACCCGCGCTTTTAAGGCAAGTCTTTTCTTTAACAATTCTATGGCGTTTCCTGCTTTGCGTTCCTGCCAAGATCCTACTATGGCGTTTACCAATAACAAAGCTAAAATTATTGCAAAATCAGGCCACCGCTGTATGACGGCAGACATTATTACTGCTGCCTCAATCATCCATGGAATTGGACCCCAAAAATAGTGAAGGAACTTTAGTAGCGGGTTAACTTTTTTCTCTTGAATTTCATTAGGACCATATTGCTGAAGTCGTTTTTCCGCTTCTGAGGAAGAAAGACCATTCTGATTTGCTGCTAGCTTCTTTAGTAATTCATCACTATCAGCTTTTTTTGCCTCTTCAGTAGTTAAAGAGTTTTGGTCCATACTTTAGTTTGCCTCTCACAAATCCAAGAGCCCTTAATATTTCAAGGCTACGTCAAAGATATTGATTATTGTTTTGTATTCTTGTTTCTTAACGACAATGATTCCAATCTACTTTTGAAAGATGCTACGGATTGGTTATCGGCAAGTACGTAGACGAAGTCTCCTTTTTGGAGTTCAAAGTCTGCTGTCATGTTATGAATTGTTTCATTATTTCTGTAAACTAATAATATTGGGTCACCTTTATCGATGTCCCCATATTTTAGGCCTTGAGAAGTTATTTCGAATCCAACAACGTATTTAGATTTTAGTTTTTCAGAAAGAACTATGCTTGTCACTTCATTCGAAATTATCGAAGATGCTAGCATTTGTCCTATCATGTCATAGATGGGGGCCACGGAATCTGCTCCGGCAGCCTTTGCGCTTTCGATTAGTTCCTTATCGTTTATTATTGAAACTGCGTGAATGTTTTTGTTAAGTTTTTTTGCGGTTAAGATGGCGAGCATGTTGTCTCCATCGTCATCGAAAGTGGCTATTAAATGGGCTGCTCTCTCTACGCCAGCTTTTTTCAGGGTTTCGTAGATATGCGTGGTTGGCCCGCCTACTGCTTCCACCCCGTCTTTTCTGAGCGTTTCAAGTTGATCATTATCTTTTGCTATAACAACAAATTCTGAACCTATGGACCTTAAGCTTTCAGCTACGTATTTGCCTAAGAATTTGTAGCCGACTACTATTACGTGATTCTTCATTCTATTTATCTTCCTTGCCGAGAGAGTTTGTGTGAGTAGTTCTCTTTTCATCGCCACGGTAAACGTTGCTTGAAGAAGAGAAGCTGCTGACCCTACGCTAACTATAATGCCTACTATTAGAAGTACCTTTTCAAGAACAGGCATTATGACAATGTTAGGCGCATAGAGCCCAATTGTCGTAATAGTTGAGACGGCACCAAGAAGAGCGCTTAAAGGGTCTAGACCCTGATAGCGCATAAAAATCAAGGCTCCCAAAGCAAACATTGATGCTAATAATATAAGCTGAATCCAAATAGCTTTGACAATGTAAAACGGTGAATATACCACAATATCCAGATAATCTTTAAGTTTTTTCACAATATCCGTTTCACAGGCGTATTATTTAGTCCTTGCGCATCGGCCCAGAGTGAGAAGTTGCAATCTGTTTCCAAAATGATAGAGGATTTGAATTTATGTATCTTTAAACTCGCAGTTGGTCGTTTTCTGGTTTTGAGATATCAAACAAACACCTGAATTTGCGAGTTGTGTTACAATCGTATCATAAAAGAACATTTCCACAAGTAACGTTGAAAAGACATTTTGACTTTTTGTCAAAGAACATGATTTGCCGCTGGCAACACAAGGCAAAAGCCAGCTGCTTCTGGAACTTTACTTGTCTTAACTCAAGCTATACTTACGATTTTAAAAGAGTTAGTTTGGTGAATGTGGCATGGGAGATAAGTATAAGTCTTAAATCTCAATCTGTAAGCATGCCTAGTAGGTAGTACATACAATGCCCAAAACGATTGCGGTTCTAGAAGTTGATGATCCCCATTTTACAATTAAACTCTCCAACAGTCTGCTCAAAATCGACTTGAAAGGGAGTTTCAAGAATGAACTTGAGGAAGCGATAGAAAATAAACCAGGTCTCAAAGAAACGGTCGGCAGGATACTTAGCATATTTGTTCCTTTGCACATTCGCATAAGCGACATACATTCGGTGCATATGGATGAGAATGGAAAAATCAATCTACGCCTCTCTCATCAACGGAATGTTGTCATTCCGCTTGAACGCAAAGAAGATGCTGAAAAACTCTTGGAAAAATTAAACGAGTTGACTTCAAAAGCGTTGGATGAGAAAATCAAAGAAGGTTTTGAGAGAAGGCGAGCCAAAAGAAGGTCAAAAAGGAAATCTAAGGGGGTCTCTCCGAGTTCTTATGGTACCGTGCCATACTACTTCCCTACCGAACAAGTCGATATTGTTGACAAGTTCAAACGGAAGAGAAAGAAACAGCAAAAGTAGATTGCTTCTTTGATCCCCCAATTTTGACGCAAAGTTCAGCCAAATTCGTCGTCTGTTTCGAGTTAAGCAATACTTGATTTGTTCTTCCTTTAACATTAGCAACAGTTATATGAAAAGTTCAAGCTTCTCTTCGTTATGTCTGCTCCTAATTGTCCTTGCCCAAAGAAAGATTGCCCTCGCCACGGCCCAACTGCAATTATGCGTAGTTCAATACAAGGAAAAGAATGAATTGCCGTTCTGCGAGAGGTAAGATTAATGGTTAAAGATTCAGACCGCGAAGGAAGAAACAGAAGAGAAAAAATACAGACGAGGTTTTGGAACCAAGTTGGACTGGTCGAACATATTAACCTGCCAAAGCTGGAAGACGCAGTAAGAAAGGAATTCAACACTGCAGATGACAGGTTTATTCAAGCGCAGGTTCGGCTAATGCAAACCGAGGGAAGGGTACGAGTGGAAAACAAGGTCAAAGTGTGGATTAAACAGCCCGACGCGGCTCATTAGGCTGATTGGCGACGTTACTTGACTTTCCGTTATGGCACCTCATGAATCCTTTTCTGCACCGCTTTCCAGGAATTAGTGGTCAAGAAGCTTTCTTCCATGTTGCTCACCATGCGCTTAAACTTGCTTATAGGAACTGAAAAACTAAGCGTGTCCGCTGGAACAAAGGGGCGTGCGGAAGGGTCAAACATACCTATGACGGCTCTGGGTCGGGGAGAATCTTTCTCCAGGTAGGGGTACGAAACAATCGATGAGCAGCCTGAACCGAACGGGGCAAAGACGCCGTTGGCTTGTGTTTCATCAAAGTTTGCCAGGATGAAAAGACCTGAGAGAACATCGGGCTTGGCGAAGAAAATCACGACTTCAGGCTTATCCGACTCTTCTAGCGTGTCCCATCTCTTGAAAACGATGAACTTTGCCGGAGCCTTGAACTTGGGCGCAAGCTTGACAGATTCCGCCGCAATCTCAGGTGTCTTCTTGTACCTTTCGCCTTCAAGTTTGCCAGGTATCCCGCAGGAAAGGAAATACTCGAAGTCGGGCCTTACTGTTTCGCTGAAGCCCAGATACCTCTGCCCGCCGAAGCAGCCGATTGATTCTGCGTCGAAACACAGAGGTCTGCCTTTTCTCACAAGCGAAAGCGCGGCGATGACACATCTGGGAACCGTGTTGGGCTTCGCAAGTTCCGCGTGCCCTTCTTCAGCAGTGTAATAGAATGAAATTGGAAGTTCTGCTTCCCCGAAAAACTTTTTCCAGAGAACAAGGAAATCCTCTTTCAACTTAGCATCCATAAACCATTCGTCCCTTTCGTTACCTCAGTAAAAGTTCTGATGGCTAAATAACTTTCTGCATCTATGAATGACATGCGAGGGTTAGCGCGCGAGATTGCTGCAGTTTATATATAGCTCTTTGACAACTCTCGGCGACAAACTGAAGCTGAATTAAACCCTGAACCAAAAAAGCAACGCAAAACAAGCCCTGATTGTCAGCGAGAGGGGAGGGGGTCTACTATTTACATCAAAAAACCAAGGTAAATATGGGTCAACAAAGACGGAGGAGGGGTCTAGCATTTGTGGTCAAATTCCATCACAAATATGAAGCATGTTGACAATTCCCGACCCTACAGGGTACCCTACTATTAGTGACAAGAAACCAACACAAAAAGCGGATGCCTGACGTCCTTAGTAGAAGCTGCGTGCTTCTTTGCGTTTTTCTGCTTCCTCGTAGAAACGCAGAACCTCATCGATTATCTCAACGTTCGAGAGCAGCATGCGCCTGCAGCAGTACCGTTTGATGCCGAGGCTGTCAAGAATGTCGCTTGCGTTCTCGCCCGTCTTGATCCGCCGAGTAAACTCATCCCACTGGTCGCCGACGAGTTTGCCGCAGGTGAAACACCTAACAGGAATAATCACTTTTTCAACGCCTCCCTACCTGTAACTCTTCTGCTCCTTAGACCTGGCGCCAGCGCCACCGACCTTCTTGGTTTCTTTCGCTCGGCTGTCACCCACAATCATGGTACGGTCGTACTCGCTGAAAACCGTGCGCAGATGAGTGCTCTTAGTCCACTTCAACAACGCGTTCGCAACCGCCATACGCGCAGCCTCCGCCTGACCCATGTACCCTCCGCCGCTGGTCTGAACATCCATGTCCAGCTGCATCCAAACATCTCCGCCTGCCTCCAACAGCGGCTCCATAATCTTCGCCCGTGCAATGTCGGGTTCGTAAATTTCAACAGGAGTCCTGTTTATCCGCACTTTCCCGTTGCCTTGCTTCACTACAGCGCGGGCAACCGCGGTCTTTCTTTTTCCACTGACAACTAAAACTTTCTTTGCCGGCATAATTATTCCATCCTGTTTCTCCAACCAATTTCTTTCGCTAATTCGCCTAGTGTGAAATGTGGACCCTTCAGATTGGCAGATGAGGCCTCTTCGAACGTGATCATTTCGCGGCCTTTAAGCTCAGCAGGTACGCCTATGAACACTTTGAGGCGCTTGTAGGCACTTTTGCCCTTAGGCTGCTTAAAAGGAACCATACCTCTCACAGTTTTTCGCAGGAAACGGTCTGGCCTTCGGTAATGGAAAGGACCACGTTCTGGCGCGCCTACTTCAAGGAATATGTGGGCTTCCAAAACTTTGCTTTTCTTTTTGCCTGAGAACACGGCTTTTTCAGCGTTAAGAATGATTACTTCTTCCCCGTTTAGCAGCCGCTTGGCAACTTTACTGCACATTCTGCCAACTATCAATCCATCAGCGTTAACGAGCGTAACAGAGGGTTTTGTGGTTTGCATGTTTTTCACCGAATAATCTTGATGTTTGCACCCTTAGGATTCTTCTCTAAGAGCTCAGGAATCGAAACATACTTAGCCTTTGCAGCAACCAGCTTCGCCTTAGCCTTCTCAGAAACACCAAACGACGCAACCGTCACGGCGTGACCTATGCTGCCCGACCCCAAGATCTTGCCTGGAACAACAACGGTGTCAGCCCGCTTTGTGTTCCTGTTTATTTTGCTTAAGTTTACGGAGATGCGTTGGCTACGTGTCTTGGAAAGGTACTCAGCTATGTCTAGCCAGACAGCCGCTTGTTTTTCCCTGCTCTCCTTCTTGAGCAAAGCGATAAGCTGGATCAATTCAGGGTTAGTGGTTTTTGAATCTTTCATTGTGGTTCAGCCTTTAACAATTCTTCAAACTCATTCAACTGCTTTCCTAACGTCTTAGTGGCTTCCTGAAGAATACGTTCAGGAGGAAGCGCACCTGTTGACTCAATGTTCATGATAAAAGCGTTCTTCTCCCACTCGATCTTGAGAGGCGAAGGCTTCTGCGGGCAAGCCTCAACACAGTCCATGCAAAGGTTGCACGCCAAGAGGTCTCGCACATCGACCTTTTCGTCTTTAATGGTTAACACTTTCTTGGGGCAGATGTCGACGCATCTTGAGCAATCCTCACATTTCTCTGTTGGAAGAGTAATCTTCGGGTAATACTTGTAAGCGCACATCGAAACAGGCTGCCACTTCGCGTGGACCTTGCCCCTGCCCAAACGAGCGTAGGCTTCAAGTTTCAGCTTCTGGTTCTTGGCAAGCTTAATTATCGGAATTTTATCTGACACTGGCACAATCTCAGGGTTTTCAGACACGATTTCCCCCGAGTAAACCGTTCGTGTCCCTTCCTTTGCCTCAGCGTCCAACGTGAGCGTTACTCTGCACTGCGGACAGCCGAATTCGCTTTTGCACTCGCACTCTTCAGGAAGGTTATAAGCGTCCAAGTCAGTTTTCAGCGGCGTAAGACCCAGCCTGTGAGCGATTATTTCATCCTGCAGAATTGAACTGTTCTCAATCATCACGACTTCTTCGATTGCCATGGTCGGCACCTCAGCAAGTGCTATGCGACGCAGAGCATTCATTAACGGAACATCCGCATTCCTGATGACTATGCGAAGGTTGGTATCGTTTTTTTCAAGGATTTCCATTTTCACTCGCTGAGACACTCCAATAAAGTTACTGTAACAGGTGTTGCGTTCAATAGAGATATAGGTGCATTATTTCAATTTTTCTGTTAATAAAGAGGGTAACTTGAGTTTAGACCCTTCTTCCTCTTCTGCCACCTGGCCTTCTTGTGCCGTCATGCGGAATTGGCGTAACCTCTTCAATGCGTTCAATACGGAACCCGAACCTTGCCAGCGCACGTATAGCAGCCTGTGCGCCTGGACCTGGAGTTCTTGGTCCGCTGCCGCCTGGCGCTCGAACCTTGATGTGGATGGCAGTAATTCCTTTGTCGCGGGCTACTTCCGCCGCGCCCGTGGCTGCACGCATTGCCGCGTATGGTGACGATTCCATGCGGTCTGCTTTGACGAACATGCCGCCGCTCGTTCGGGCGATTGTTTCTGCGCCTGAAATGTCAGTGATGTGGATTAACGTGTTGTTGTAGGAACTGAAGATGTGGACGATTGCCCACTTTTCGTTTCGTTTGCTGTTGGCGCTCAGAATCCGCCGCCTCCTCTTCCGCCCCTTCTGCCTCGGGTAGGCTGCCTAATCTCAGGCTGTTTAGCCACGACTGATAAGCCGACGCGTAAGGGGTGGGCTTGGTTTGCAACGGCGCTTTCCGGCGAATAAACGACTTTGGGTTCGTCAAGCTTCGCAACCATGTATCCTGGGACTGTGATTCGTCGGTTGTCAATGGTTATGTGCCCGTGCGTGATTAGTTGGCGAGATTGGAAAATTGTTCTTGCCAAGCCTTTGCGGAAAACGATGGTTTGAAGCCTACGTTCCAGAATGTCCTCAATAGTTAAGTCTAAAACGTTGTCTAACACCGCTGTTTCCGGTAAAATCCCGACTTTCTTAAGTTTTGTCAGCTGCTCATTTTCCATTTTTGCTCGTTCTTCAGGAGTTTTGCTGATGAGTGAACGGGCGATGCCTCTGGTCTTTGAAAGGATTGTTTTGTGTCGCCAGAGTTCATGCTTGTTCCGCAGACCATACTGACCTAAAAGTTTGAGTTCTTCTTGAAGGATGTCCTTGCGCCAACGGAACCTTGGCGTATCAAACTTTTTACGTTGCTTCTTTGGATCACCCATCTTTATTTGCCTCCTTCGGCAGGTGCTGCTCCGCCAGGTTTCTGCAAGAGGGTTTTCTTCTTGACACCCAAAGCTTTGCCTGCTCTTCCAGTGGTTTTCGTGTGTTGACCACGGACTTTGAGGCTGTAAGCATGTCGGTATCCACGCCAAGATCTGATGTTTTTGGCGTCGTCAATATCCATCTTTGTTCTCAAAACTAAATCAGCGCTCAAAAGATGCATGTCCTTACCCGTATCCGAGTCTTTTCGCCTGTTAAAAAGCCAGGTTGGCAAGTTATATTTTGCTGGCTCCCGAATAACATTCTCGATTTTTGAAATGTCTGACTCTGTAAGGAAGCCTACTCGCAGGTCAGGGTTCACTTCTGCCTTCTTCAAAACCGCGTTCGAAAGGCTCAGGCTTACACCCTTTATTTGCGCTATTGCGTAAGAAGTCTTAAGCGTGCCTGGAACGTCTGTACCCATGATACGCAGTATATGACGATATTCCTGTGACATACTAAATTTTCATCCGTTTTTTAAATTTGAAGCATATACGAAATGAGTCAGTATTTATTTAAACCTTCCCTAGTCATAGAGTTCATTGCAATTTGAGTAGGCACCATCCTCCGAAACCCAAAAGCGTTCACAAATTCAATTTTTCTCACTGGAGACCTCTGTTTGATTCGAATAAGCGGTCTGACCGATGGGCTCTTCTTAGTCGCTTCCGAAACAACGAAAGCCCAGGTTTAAGCGAGTTTACCAGCAAGATTGACGAAGTTCCCCTCAGCACCGCTCACAGCTCAAGCTCAGTTAACCTGTCAAAGTGTACCGTCAAACCGTGGAGTCAATTGAACCCTCTTGACCCGCGTGGCACACACAAACCTGGGCAAATACTCAATCAGAATCCAACGCAGAATTGCTGTCGTAAGCGAAACCTAAATACTAGTCGAATTGAGCTATAAGGGCAAGAGCATAATGAACGCGATAACAATAATCGGTTTAACCGCCGCAGCCTTTACCACAATCTCGCTTCTTCCCCAGTTGATGAAGGTGTGGAAAACCAAATCAACCAAAGACATCTCGACAGGAATGTTCACGCTCTATTGTTGCGGCGTGTTTTTATGGTTTGTTTACGGAGTCTACATCAACGATTTACCCATCATACTCGCAAATTCTTTAGCTTTCATCCAAGCGCTTGCAATCCTCATGTTCAAAGCAAAGTACAAATGAACTTTACCATTTAAGAAACAAATCAGCTTTGACGTCTACAAATGAATCTATTTCTCTTGCTATGCAAGGGTTCGGGCATTTCAAGCCGTAACGGTTCAGCCAAACAGCCTTCATTCCCACGTTGACCGCGGGCAAAACATCATGGCTCCACGAGTCGCCGACATAAACAGCTTCAGAGGCTTTAACATCAGCCCGTTTAAGAGCTACCTCAAAAATCTCTTTACACGGCTTCTTGCACCCAACGGCTTCGGAAATTACAATAAAATCAAGCGGCTCAGCAACTTGGCATACGCGCAATTTCTCGATTTGCGGACCCAACAGACCGTTAGATACAACGCCTATAACAGCACTCTTCTTAAGCGTAGTCAAGAGTTCTCTGCTGCCTGGAACAGCCCGCCGATTCTTCACGTACTCTGTAGTGTACACGCTCGCAACGGCTTTTGATTCCGCCAAATCAGGGATCAAACCATGCAACGCGCAAAGCTTTCCTATGCGCTGCGTCGTTCCGTCAACGATAGATACTTTTCCATCTAAAACCCTGTCATAATCAGCGCTTAACAGTGTCTCATGTTCTTTTTCAAGCTCTCCAAGAGAAACCGCGTTTAGCTCAGAAAACTTTTCTTGAAGCGCAGCTAAGCCTTTCAGGCGACTGAATTTGTGGTCAAACAGGGTATCGTCCAGATCGAAAAGAACCGCCCTCATGCGTCTGTTGTCTACCCAAAAATTCATCCAAATCCTCTGCTTGCGATAGCTTGTTTAACCGTGGTTGTAATACCCTTCTTGAAATCCTCGAGAAATTCGCTCACTTCCTCTGCGTCCTTCTTGGACATGCCTTGTGCCATTAACTGCTTTTCAAACATGTGCCTTGCCTTTCGTACTTTCCAGCCTAGCGTGAAGTACGTCCATGAGAGGCTAATGGACAAGCGCGCTAGGTGGGGTGTTGATTTCAAAGTTGCCGTGACCAATTCAGCGTCGCTCATTCACGTTCACCTACAATAGAAAAAGAGGAGCTACTCTTCTTCCTCTTCGGAATGCATGTGCTTTCCCCAGCCGCCTTTGCCGCCGCCGAATCTGAGCATAGAGCCAAAGTTCGTGAATGTCTGCATGTACTCCTGTGTCAGCTTTACAGCTACGTCTTCGGGCAACCCGCCTGCTTTCAGTTCTTTGTAGTAGGCTGCGGCTGCCTTGCCCATGTTGCGTCCTGCTTCTTCAGAGAACACCGTGTTCACTATGCTTTTTATCATCGCTGGGACCTCGGTTGAGACGACGCTGAGTAGCTCTTTGATGTTTTCAGGGTCCATTTTTTTGTCTTTTCTTTCTTGTTGAGACATGTTTTGCGCCTTGAAACAGTAATAGAGTGGTCACTGAAGTTAGGTGTTCTGTACAAAAGTGACCAGCCAACTGGTCAACTATTTAAGGTGAATTAGCTGGAGGGCTACCTTTAGGTTCCAAGTGCTAGTATGACCACCAAAAATAAAAACCCAAGTAGCTTGCTTTTTTGCAGCCTGTTTCGGTCAAAGAAAAAAGTTAGAGTTTGAGAAAAGGGCTGAGAGAATAAAGAAAAATTATGCTAACTTTTTGCAAAGCTGTAAGTGTATTTACCCTTCTTTTGAAGCTTGAACAGCCCTGAACCCGTTATTTTGGAGATTATGTCGTTCTCCTCCAAGTGATGGTCGCTGAACGATAACTGACCGTTTGGCTTCAGCACTCGATGAAGTTCATTTAACACAGCGTCTTGGTCGGATAAATCGTGGAAGACATCGTAAAGCAGAACAGCATCCAATTCTTCGTTTTGAAGCCCTGTGGCGCAGTCCGAAAGAATAGCTTCGACGTTCTTCAGCCCGTTTTTAGCAACAACTTTCTTGACCATCTCAATTGCAATTGGCAAAGCGTCCAATGCGTACAGTTTACCCGTTGACCCTATGGCTTGCGAGACAGCAGGCACATAACCGCCTGGTCCACAGCCGTAATCCAGCACTTTAAACCCAGTTTTAAATCCCACTTCGTTCACGATTTCTTGGCGAGGATGACGGTAATCCCTTATTCTGAATTCCAACGCCATTAGTCTAAACCAAATATTTGACATTTTTCAAATCTACTCCAATGCGCTTTGAAAACATGGTGTCTGGTCACTTAATTTGTGGCTTCTGCACAAAAGTGACCAAGTTACTGGGCAGTCTTGTTTGCCAAATCGTAAACCGGAGTTTTACCTTCAACCTTAATGAGGATGCCTTGCTGATGCAACTTTTGTACTCTTTGCCTAACTATGCGCCTGCTCGCTTTCCCTCGCATGGCAGAGACTTGGCGGGTTATAGCTGAAATGTTTAACGCGCCTTTCACGGCTAACGCCTGTATGACGCAGCGTGAAATCTCATCTTGGGCGACGGTCTTTTGTTGCAGAAAGGCTTGAGCATCTTTAAGTCGGGCAGCAATTTTTAGGGGTTCACCATACATCCCAATGCCTACGCGGGTCAACCTCAGGGCAGCAGTTAAGCCTTCATACTCGGGCTTCTCAGTCATCAATTCTTCAAGTAGGCTCAGGCGATTTAGTATCTGATCTAGTTTCTTGCTCAGCTCTTCTAGGCTGTTCTCCGAGTCTTTGCTGTTGCTCATGTGCTTCTGGTCTACTAAGCGGAGATTTGGTAGACTTAAGTATTTAAGTTATCATCTGAACTCCCAAAGCAAAAACACGTGATGGAGACGGGGCACAAAAAGCTAAACTTGCTCGACCAACGACATGACATTGACGGTTGAGCCTATCCACCGTAAATAAGCGTTCAAAGTTGAACGCAAAGCAACCGTGTCCTCTGCATCAACCGCCAAGACGAGAAATAGACCGTCTCTTTCCAGTTTTACCGCGGCGCGCCTCGTGATGGAAGCTTCGGCTTCGGGATTGAGAGCGGCAAGGAGCGTGCTCAATTGTTTTTCGGATTGGAGTTTTAATCGTATACAGGCTTTTGCTTTAGTTGCCATGACGTTGATAAAAGAGAGACTCAAAGTAATAAACAAACTCCAGGGGATGCCATTGTTGAAGAAAACCAGCTTTGACGTTTCATAATGTTTAGTTTAACCGTGCTTCCTGTCGCCGTAGTATTTTACGAGGCTGAGCGCGCTACTCTTTAGGGAACGGAAATCTGAAAACCTTATAGCTAAAAAGAACAGTTATTGTGAGTAAACTTGATCGGGTGAGAATTAATTGGCAATTAGCGGCTTTAAGGTTGCAGCTGTGATCGGCATAATAGTCACAGTTGCCGCTTTGCTTCTTTCTTGCCCAAGCACTCAGGCGCAAGTCGGCACTGCATTTGAGCCCACCACAGCGTTTAGTGTTCCAGCCTACAATGGAACCGTCAACTTTGCGGTTAACGGAACTTACTCCAACGCTGCCTTTCAGAATAACGTGTGGACTTTCACAAATTTGCGGCTTAAAGGTTCCCAGCTTTTGGCAAACTTCAGCATCTCCGCCCGAAACTGCAATGTCACAGTTTTCTCTTATCAGATGCTTGATCCAATTAATCGTATCTCGTTCTTGCAATATGGTGTTACGGGGGAAGGCACGCAGATTTTGAACTTTGGTTTTGGCCGTGAAAGCAGCGGAGCGCTAATCAATGCGGAGTGGAGTGTTGTTCTTCACAATCATGTTTTTGCCAACGAAGGTCAAGGCTGGACTATTGCACATGATGGAACTCTAAGCGTTAGTGGAGCCAACGGCAACGTGACGATAATACACACTGGTAGCGTGTCAGGTTTTGGGCAAAATTCGAATTTGCCGTTTTATGAGCAGCATTCTGTAGCGATCGTTGTTGTGGTGGCTGTTGTGGCAATCGTAGGGGTCGGCGTCGTAGTTAACGTGAACATAAAGAGGCGTAAAGATGACGTGGTCTAACCCAACGGACATAGTGCTGCCCATATTCTTTGGGTTGGTGCTGCTTGGAATCTACCTCATCTTTCGGCTGGCGAAGGACAGAACCAACAAGGTCAGCCGCCTCAGGCTTTTCATTCAGGTAGCCGCCGTCGTCGCGGTGTTCATGGGTCTGATACTTGGCCCCTTCAACATTCCGCTTTCCATGCCGCTTGGGTCTTCGCCGCGCAGCGCGTTGGTCGGCGGCAATTTGCTGGGCAATCAGTTTCCAGACGGGTTATCGGTGCCTGTTTTGGCATGTTATTATCCTAACGGGCGAACGGTTACTTGCCCGATTTGGCAGCTTCAAGCCTACATTTTTCCTTTCTGGAATTACCCGAGGGGCTATGACGTTTTCTATTCGACTTCGGGTTTGGAGAAGATCGGTATCGTCATCGGGTTGGTGGCGGTGGCTGCTATTATTTTGGGTAGGCTTTTCTGCGGTTGGCTCTGTCCGTTCGGTCTTTATCAGGATGTGCTGACGCGAATTCGTAAGGCTGCGAGGCGGCGTCATCTGAGTTTCTCTGACAAGAACAACAAGGCGCTTGGGCAGTCACGTTACATCATCATCGCGGTTTTCTTGATTCTCAGCGTCATCTTTGCCTCGTACGCCATTTTCGGTCATCAACTTGTGCCGGGAACCACTCCGGGTGGTCCTGAAGGGACAGAAGCGAACAATGTGGCTTGGCTTAACGAGCCGTTCTGCCAGGTTTGCCCGATGCGTCCCCTGTGCGTTTTTATCGAATGTGCGGTGGGCTCAATGAACTGGTCCTACGTGTCAAAGATAGCTTATGGACCGTTTTGGGTGCTGGGCAGCTACGTCACGTCGCTGAACCTGGCAATCCTCATCGGGATCACCATTTTGGCGTTGGCTTACAGGCGCTTTTGGTGCCGAATCTGCCCGTTGGGCGCGTTGACGGCGCTGTTCAGCACTTTTACGCCTTTCAAGCAGATAGCGTTGACCAAGCTGGAGAAAGACGAGCAGAAATGCACCAAATGCGGGGTTTGCAAGCGCGTATGCCCCACTCAGGCGACGGATATGTACGAGAAGAAGGGCGGCGACGTTACGGAGTCCAGATGCATCCTGTGCGCGAGGTGCGTTGAAATCTGCCCCTACGAGGACGCCTTGTCCCTTCGGCTGGCGGGTAAGACTGTGATGAAATCGAGGAATTGGCTGGAAGAAAAATAGACGGCGAATTGGGATAGGAAGTTGGGTTGAAGCGCTTTTTGTGGTGGTTTTTTGTCACTAATAGTGGAGACCCCTATAGGGTCGGGAAATGTTCAACATGCGCCATATTTGTGACGGAATTTCATCACAAATACTAGACCCCCTCCCCGTCTTCGTGAACCCATATTTACTTCGGTTTTTTGATGTAAATACTAGACCCCCTCTCAGGGTAGGCGGGTTCCAATCAGGGCTTGTTCCTAGCTGGTTTTTTGATTTGGGGCTTAAAACGCAATTGTGCAGGAGGCGAACTTGCTAGCAGAACACGGAAAACCTCGAAAGTGGTATTTGGGATATCTAGATACGCCAAATAGGCGGCAAGGCACGTTAACAACTCGTGCGCTTAAGGTTTCGGTTTTGGCAAAAACGGCAGATGTCTCAGCTGCGGATGTTACCTCAGTGCGTTCACCAACGCAACCAGCCCAAGCAGAATCAGCACCGAGGCGCCGCCGATTGAAATCCACTTCCGCAGCAACGGTGCCTTGGCAAGAAGCCAACCTGTGACGCCGCCAAGCAGAAGCATCGGGGACAGGGCTGTTCCTAAACCGAACAAGACGGCTAACATGACGCTGCCGAGCGGCGTTGAGAAAGGCAGGGAGTAAACCAGAAGCGCAACCAGCGGCGGACACAGGATCAGCCCCCTGCTTAACCCCAGCGTGAAAGCCTTGTAGTCGAACCCGAACCTGCCCATTTTGGTTGGCGCCACCAAGTTTTGGGTGTTCGGTGGGTTGCATTCGCAGGGGGCTCTTGACTTCAGGATGATGCTTGCGCCGATTACCATGGTTAAGACACCGAAGGCGAGGGCGGAGTAGGTCTGGAAGGGGGAAGTTACGGAGTTGGAAACGGCGAGCCTGAATAGACCGCTGAACAACCCGACTAAGCATCCGATTAAAGCGTAGGCCACTATTCGTCCACTGTTAAAAATCATAGTTATCCCCAAGCTTCTGCGGAAACCCGCGTTGATGCCTGCAATGTAGCTTGCTATGTATGGTAGGCACGATGCGGTGCATACGGCTAACCCGTAGAGTAATCCGCCCGCGAACGCCGCCAGAAACGGATTAGAGGATTGAGGTATCAACGACATGAGGGATTCTCTTGGGCTTTGATGAAGCAATTAGTGGGGAGAAGCATTTTTAAAGTTTGCATTAATCCGCTGCCGCAGCTGAAACTTTAGTGGCGTGCAGTGTCGTTGGAGTAGGAAACAGGGCTTTTTCACGCAAAAGTGCTTTTTCCGCAATTTTAGAAAAAATTGCGTTGTTCATGTCAAATTGCGTAGTTCATGTCAAAAATAGTTAGCTCCGCTCCTTCAGCTCCCTGAAGAGTTTCAGGTGAACTCAGCTAATTAGATAGAAAAGAAGGCTTTTACCCACCTAAAGAGGGAGTTTATTGCCTTAAGACTGTTTAAAACATGATTTATAGAACGTAGCCCTATTAGAGATGGCAGGTCGGGGAGCACGCTTTAAACGCAAACCGCATTGAAGCAAGGAGCAAGCCAACCAAAACAGCGGAAAGTTGGTGAGCGACAAAGACTTTGCAGCAATGGGCTGGACGGAGCTATGTTACAGTGAGGCCGTGAGCGACGTGGTCAAAACGGTGAAAGACCATGAAACGACAAAGACAGGGCTTCAGTGGGCCGCGGAACATCTTTAAGGCTTAGACCCGACCTGCTTATCTTTTAATTAAGTAACAAGTTTTGAAGAGCCCGTGTAAGGCAGGATAGTTAGTTACTCGCCCTTTTTTGGTAGCAGTCATATTCTATTGAAGTATTCTAGAGGCGCATACCAGAAAACCATGATTGATTTTCTACATTCAGGGTTTTTGCATTTAACCCTTCTTTTGAAAACTTCCCCGTGGTAACTGTTCCTTATCGGTTTTTCTGATGAGAACGCCGTGTGAAGTCTGTCAGGCGGTTCAACTTTAAAGGGTCTGTAACAGAATGGGCATTCGAGAACGGCCATAACACACACCCTCAAACTAATGAATACGCTGACCAAAGGTAAAAACTTGGCGATTCCCAAAATCAGGACGAGTTGTTCTCAAGTGGTTGAACACGTCTGTGGATTTATCGCTTTATACACCTCAGAAGCGATAAGCGCTGCTCCTTGACTGTTAGGATGCACGCCATCCACGAAATAATCTGCATGATTCCCAAACGCCGTGTACACATCAATTATTGGCAAACCCATGTTGTTCGCTAAGTCCTCGATTTTTGGAATTATGACCTCGTTGAAGTATGGGATGCTCAGGTCCGAACTGTTGCTGAAAATCGGCGGCGGCTTCACAATGTAGATTCGCGGCGTGCTTACAAGCTGCTGGAATGAGGCGATGAGTTTAGCGTAGTCTTCTTCGAAGCTTGCGTTGTACGCGCGAAGCATCTGAAGGTCATCGTTTGTTCCAAGCATGATGACGACGATGTTGGGTTGGAAATTCAAGGCTTTTTGAAATGCTGACTGGTTCATGTATGGTTCCCAAGAATTAAGCAGCACCGTTGATCCGCTGACGCCGAAGTTGCCTACTGAGTAGTTGTCGCCTAGAAGTGTTTGAAGGTCAGACGGGTACCCCGTAATCTCGGTGATGCTGTCTCCAACGCATGCCACCCGAATGGGGTCAGATGCCTCTTTGGTTTGCAAGCTTAAAGGATGAAATCTGCCGATTACAGTTGCCAAGATCATTATTGCAATCACTATTGCTATCAACTGCATTTTCTTCTTCATTTGCCGCTTTTCGACCGAAACTTGTTTTTCGCGTCAAGTACATTGAAATCCATCTCAGTGCTGCTTGCCCAATGTATTTTCAACGCAATGAACCCAGAACAATGGTCATGAACCCTATAAGTCTTGCTTGTGAAGCAACTGAACTTGTTTTAAGAAAAAAATTAAATCCTTGCTTTGTTGCTTAAATGTTACGCATTGTTTGCGGGAAGAGTGAATCAGGTACTGAATCGCAGGGGTCTTGGCAAGGTAGGCTTTAAAGCGTGGTTAAGCAGCCATTTTGCGTTGCTTAGCATACTTTTTGGTTCTGCACTGTTCTCTTTTACAGCGGGTCCATTTCAAAATTGGGATACTGGTCTGGAGTTTCAAGCCGCTTCGGCAGTCATGAAGTATGGCGTACCCTTCAACGCAAACGCGGGCACCATGTTTAATCAGCCGCCGATGGGCTTCTACATTGACTCACTGGCTTTCCGAATTTTCGGGCTATCAATTAACACTGGAGTAGCCGTTGTAACTTGCTTTGGTTTAGGCTGCACAGTGCTAGTCTACTTGATTGGCAAAGCGTGGTACGGGAAACTAACGGGGTTGGTGGCTTCAGCAATTTTTGCGGTGACGCCTTGGCAAGTGATCCTTTCGAGAAGTTTCCTGATTGATGCACAATGCCTGTTCTTCAGCCTGCTGTTTCTGCTCATCGGCTATTACGCCATCCGCAAAAATTCATTATGGCTCTTCACGCTGTCAGGCGTCTTCTTCGGGGTAGCCCTCATGACAAAGCTTTTCGCGATTCTCATGCTTTTTCCATTAGCCATTCTCTATTTTCACTACAAACCGAAAAAACTGTGGAACCCACTGCCTGTTTTGTACTTTTCCCTGCCAGTGATAGTTCTTTTGCAGATTTGGTACCATGACGTCTTACGTTGTAACATACTGACGATTTTTTGGCAGGACGACTTTAAAAATTACAACAGCCCCGCGTCAATGCCGTCGGGTTTCTTCACGTTAAACTTCCTTTTGGGCGCTTTAGGCGCGTTCTTTTTGGCTGCCGTGATTATTTCCCTGCTTGTTTCCTCTTTTCAAACCAAACTGTTCCGAAACGTCCTCACCGCTGACTTGACGTGTTTGGCAACTATCATTCTTGTAGTTGGACTCGACACGTTCTTGGGGTGGGGGCTGAACTTTAGTGCACCGTTCACGTCGGCAGTGAAGTATGATTATCAGGCTCTGCCTTTCCTTTGTCTGCTTGCAGGTTCAGTCTTGACTAAATGCCAGCGGCTGTTTAAAGCGCTGGAGACCAAGCTAAGCCGAGGCAAACTGCTTTTTGGAGCCGCTTGCCTGGGCGTGGCGTGCCTAGCCATAGCCGTTGCCTCAAACTTATCCGACGTTAACCTGTATTCGCGGCTTGACACCGTGGCGTTCAATGTTCAGGGAACGGTGAGCTACGGCTTTTCCAATTCTTCCAAGCTTGTGGAATCCAACGGTTTGATTTATCTCCAGTACGCGGGATTCGCGCTTCTCATTTTAGGGTTGATATGGGCTGTTAAAGAAAATCTCATTAAACCCAAATCTGCCGCTGAGTAAATCAGTCCGAGCAGCCTTTTATGCACGTCGGTGATAGCCGCTAATTTAGTCGGCGGTTGGTTTTGGGCAGACGGGGAAGCGCAGGCTTTTTAAACATGGAAGTACCAACGTAAAAAAGGAGCAATTAACATTGCCGTCTTTAGATAAAGTGAAGAAGAAAACTGAGGAAGATACAAAGAAAGCTGCTGCGGACGTGAAAAAAGCCGGAGAAAAAGTCGCTGCAGACGCCAAGAAAGGCGCCAAGGACATTAAGAAAGCCGGAGAAAAAGTCGCTGCAGATACCAAAAAGAAGTTAAAAAAGTAAAAGAAAAAATGTAAAGTTACATTTTTAACTCCACTTTTTTCTTTTTGTAATCGATCGGGTTCACGGCAAGGTTTTTTCCCGCGAAAGGATGTCGGCTCGTAAGTCAACTGTTTGCTGAGAAGTTGGTCTCAGATGTGACCGTTTATCATCGCTGCCTCCACTGTTGCCGCGATCGCAAGCAAAGCGAGGTAGAGCAGGAAGGACTTCCAGGTTTGGTTTTTGAGGCGTTCAAAGAAGGTTCCTTGCTTTAAGGCGTAGGTCAAAAAGAGGCTCTCGGCGATTACTACGGAGTAAGCTGAGGTTTCAATTATGCCGACGGGAATGTAAATGCCGATCACGTAGGCTAAAGGGGACATGCCATAAGAGTAGGCCAGTTGCCCTATGGTTTGTCCGGTGTTAATCCATACCCTGCCGAAGAGGATGATGCCAGCTATGGGTACGATGGCTAGAACGCTTACAAGAAGGTTATTGAAAAAAATGCTTTGCGGCGTGATGTTTTCCCGAAGGTTATTTATTTGCTGTTGAGTCTGATTCGCAACGGTTGGCGTCGTAGTCAAGTAGGCTTGTTCAGCAAGCCCGTAGGTGGCAATTGCCAAAACAAAAAACACCAGCAAAAACACAAGCACGTAATTCTTGGTTAAGAAAGCGCCAGCCATTTTGTTCGCCTAAAGTCAAGATCACTTTTGGTTCAAATTGGGATGTTCACAGTTCAAGCGCGACATCAACTATTTAGTCTTTCCTTTTTCAGATTACGCAAACGAACCCACCGCCAACAATCAATTTTTCCTGCGGAAAGAGAATGCGTCGCTGAAACTTGCTAGAACGGAAACCCGAATCCCCTGCGCCTCTGGGATTGCTGATTTGCGGGTTCTTCGCGTGGGAACCTTGAAAGGTGCTCATGAACTATTTTCCAAGTTGAATCTTGCTTTTTCAGGACGGCGGTGACCCGTGAGGTTACGTCGAACTGTTGGTTTCTCATGCTTGCTCGGTAATGAACCGTGAAGGTTGCTATGGCTGAGCCGTTTAGAATTGTGGTTTTCAGGTCTTTCAGCTCGTACGTGTAGTTTGACATTACCTTGAAGGCTGAGAACTCGTTTTTCAAGGCATCTGTGCGCTCCTGCCTCTGATAAGGAGCCCAATCGTCAAACTTGTCGTAGCCGTCATCCATGAGCGCCGATACAGCAGCTTCATCCTTATTCTTTATCGCATCAAACCGCTTAACAATGATGCTCCTGACGCCCTCGTCGACATTTACGGCACCTTGACCAGCGCTTGCCCCAACAAGCTTGGTTCCACAATTGTTGCAGAACATGTTGCTGTCAAGATTTTCGTTTCCACAATTTGGGCATTTCATCAATATCACTTCTTTTGATGTTGAGAGCTTTTGTGCTGTCTATTAAATTAAGAGCCTTAAGCCCCTTTTCTTTTTAAGACTTCCAAAAGGTTGGCTTATGCTTTAGGGTTCTGGCTTAACTGCTGCAGTGCTCGAAGACGCTTAGTCATGTTGGGGTGAGTCGACAGCGCTTCAGCCACCTTGTCCTTGGACGTTAATTTTCTGCCGAGGATTTCTTGAACCATAAATGTGGCATCGATGTTTTTCGCTGCTTGGTCTGAAGTGCCTGGGTCGGAGATGAAGAGGCATTTGAAAGCACTCACACCTTGCGGCTGCCCCTGCCTTTGTTTGCTGGGTTTCCGCGTAGCGCTGACGATTTTCGCGAGTGCCGTTGACAGCTTCCATGCACCGTTATCTACCACTTGGACGCTGTTTCTATCTGCGAAGTACTCGCGTACCCTGCTGAGCCATAACGTGAAGAAGGTAAGCAGATACCTGAATCCCATCAAGCCGATGCCAATAATTGCCCCGTTGCCGCCGCCGCTTTTCTTGCTTCCCCCTGAAAGCATTCCTGACCACAAAAATGAATACCCTAGGTACATGAAAACAGAGGGCAAGACGGAAACAGCCATCATAACTTGCACGTCGTGGTGCCTAAGGTGCCCCAGTTCGTGGCCTAGAACCGCTTCAACCTCGTCTGTGTTCAACGTCGTTAGCAATCCCGGCGTTACTGCGACCCGGCTGCCTGAAATGGGTGAACCATAGGCGAAAGCGTTTGGAATAGGAATTTGAGCCAGCATGAGCTCTGGCGTTTTGATTTGGCATTTTTTGCTCAGGTTATCTACGATTTGGTGCAGCTGCGGATTCTCTGCTTGTGAAATTTTCCGAATCTTGTAAACTGCGCCTAGTAAGTATGGTGCGAAGAGCCATTCAGCGACGTTTATGGCCACTACGATTATGCCTACGGCGATGATGTTGAAAACACCGAAATACAACATGATGCCAGTTAAGACTAGCGTAGACAACCCTATGATGATGGTAAGGGTTGCAAGCATTGAAAGTCTAAGTTCAAGTAAACCCATGATGAGTCAACTTATTGGCATGCGTGACAGACGCTTATATTCTTTACTTTATATAAGAGCGGATTTACCGAGGCATGTAGTTGGGCAGCAAAACAGCCTGTTTGATTGCGACACACCGCTGAGCGGCTACAGGAGTGCCAAAGGGGATAAGATGTTTTTCTTCTTTCTCAGCGCCTTCAACTCGTGTTCTTGTCGTAGAGCGTGATTGCAACTAAGCCGACGCCTATCACCAGGAAAATCCCGCCGAAAACTATCAGGACGGCAACGTACTGATGCGAATTGACCGCGTAAGCAGCTATGCCGCCAGCCAAGAAGACGAGACCTAAAACGGCTAGCACCTCGCCCAGCCGTCTCCAACCTGAAACTTCCATGTTACATCACGCTAAACACTATGCGTCATGTCGGAATTTAAGAGTTATCCGCCACCCGTGACTGTTCCATTCCAGAAAATCAACTTGCCATAGTCGCATGAGTAGTTAGGGAAGGCTGGGTCATCGTAGATTATGTCAAGTTTGCTTCCGCACTGTTGGAGGGCACTGCTCAGGTTGCCGCATAACTGCAGTGTAAAGTTGTCCGCTTGCCATAAACCCCAAATCTTATCCGTCGGACCCCTAAAACCGTAGCCGTAATCGGCGGGAAGCACAAAAGCCGTCCTGTTTTGAGGCGAGTTGCTTGGCTGCGGATTAGCCTGCATGTACGCCCAGAACTGCTGCATCGCATTAAGGTGCTGCTGGTCAAGAATGCTTCCGGTCCAAGTCGGGTTGCTGTCAAAGACCAGTATGTACTTCGCTCCGCTGTCGTAAGCCAGCATCATGTCGCCATAAAGGTCAGGTGCCGATTCGATGTACGGTGGCGCGGTGTAGGTGTAGTCGATCATGACGCCCCAGCTTCTGTTTTGAACCTCAGCGGCGCCCCTGACGAGGTCGATGTTTAACTGTTTGCTGTAGTTCCAGCCTAACTCCGCGAACAATGTGTCGTACCCCGCCTTGTAATCGAACCAGTAAAGAACGTAGTCTGAAGTAAACAGGGCAGGGCTGGTTCCATCACCGAAGTTTCCCGCCACGTTTCCAAGCGCTGAAGTCATAACGGCATTGTATGTGGCGGCTGCGTCGGTGTAGTTGGATGCGTACTTAAACGTCATCTCTCCTTTAGTCTGGTCAAGTTGTCTTCCGCCCGGCTCATCGAAGGCGTACAAACCGAGGAAGTGGTTGCCCCAGCTGCTCAGGGCGTTTTGAAGCCACTGGCGTGACGGCGGGCCTTCGGTGTAGAGAATAAAGTACAATCCCTTGTCGTACATGAACTGGCAGACGCTGTTAAGTTGGCTGCTGTACGTTATGCCTGTGCTGCCTAACACGACCAAGTTTATGTAATGGCTCATCTGGTTGATTTGGCTCTCGACAGCCGCCAAGTTTCCATAAGCCAAGTCGACGCCGACGTAAACCGAAGGCGGCGCCGCGTTCGCGTTCTCGTTTGTGGAAAACGTGTTTTGCACTAGGAGCGCACTGGCGATTATGGAAACAACGATGACGACTACGAGGAAGAGCACGACGCGCTTGTTCATTGCCATCAAAACGGTTTGTGCCGCGTGCAGATAAGAGTTTTCCCAAAAACACAACTTCAAAGGCAAACGGCGCCGCGTGCAAGGTTGAGAGGGCACCTGTCGCCTTTGCACAAATCTAATAAACGTAGTTCGCCAACCTAACAATTGGAAGTGACATTTTCTGTCTGAGCAAGCAAGAATCGACCTTCTCCAGCAGCTGGTTAAAGACGCAAAAAACCAGATAAGAAACGGGTTCATCTTGGGCGCAGTCGGGCTGGTACTTGCCGCCGTGGGCTTCGCCTCCTACGCTGAAGACCTGTTAGGTTTCGGTTCTGGCTGGTTGGCGCTGGGAACGGCTGGCGCAGCAATGCTTGCTGTGGCTTTCTACTTGATGATTCGCGCTGACACTCAAGCGGGAAAGTGGAAAAAACAGCTCGAAAACGCCTTGCCAGCCGCCGCCCCCGCAGCCGTCAAAACCGCAGAGGCTGAAGCCGCAGCAGACAACGGCGACGTTTTCTTTGATGAAAACTATGAAAAATGGAAAAACCCCTTTGAAGAAGGCAAAGAATAAACGTTAGCGCCTTTCACATCCCTCGCCTGCACGCGACTCAGAAAAAAAGCAAACTGTAAATTCACAAAAATCAAATAATACGGCGCAGTAGTTTAATTTGATGCACCGTCACATAAAGGCAGAGGCTAAATCAAGAATGGTCACGAGAAACCTAGACAAGATCTTCAACCCGCGTAGCGTAGCCATCATAGGAGCAAGCGACGTTGAAGGCTCCGTAGGCTGCCTGATAGTGCAGAATTTTGTGCGGCTCGGGTACGCTGGCAAATCCTACTTCGTGAACATTCGCAAGCCGGAGATTTTCGGTGTAAAAACCTACAAGTCCGTGGAGCAAATTTCTGAGCCTGTTGATTTAGCCATAATTGCCACGCCCGCCAAAACCGTGCAGGAAGTAATGGAAGAGTGCGGAAGGGCACATGTGAAAGGAGCCATCATCGTTTCCTCAGGCTTCAAGGAGACGGGTCCCGAAGGGAAAGCCGTGGAAAAGGCAATATTGGAAATAGCCAAGAAATACGACATTCGAGTTATCGGTCCCAACTGCATCGGCGTCATTCGACCGAGGAACAACTTGAACGCCACTTTCCTGGACAAGATGCCTAAGCCGGGCAACATCACCTTTCTGTCTCAGAGCGGCGCGTTGGGCTCAGCGATTCTTGACTGGGCAATTCATGAGAACATCGGATTAAGCAACTTTGTTTCCGTCGGCTCTATGCTCGACGTTGACTTCGGCGACTTGATCGATTACTTCGGCTCTGACCCTAAAACCAAGAGCATAATCATGTACGTGGAAGGCATAACCGACGCCAGGAAATTCATGAGCGCGGCAAGACACTTCTCAAGAACAAAACCCATAATCGTGGTTAAGGCGGGCAAATTCCCCGAGAGCGCAAGGGCAGCCGCGTCCCACACCGGCTCGGTTTCAGGCGATGACGACATCTACGACGCCGCCTTTAAACGCGCAGGCATAGTGCGAGTCGACGACATAAACGACCTTTTCAACGCAGCTCAGGTTTTGGGGACACAACCCTTGCCGAAAGGGTCAAGACTTGCCATCATAACCAACGCTGGCGGTGCTGGAGTGATGGCTACTGACGCCTTGATTGCTCAGGGCGGGAAACTGGCTCAGCTAAGCGACAAAACGATGGATCTGCTTGACAACGTTCTGCCTCACTTCTGGAGCAAGGGCAACCCCATCGACGTTGTCGGCGACGCCAAAGCCGACTACTACAAGGCTGCGGTTGAAGCGTGCCTTGACGATGAAACAGTCGATGGGATACTGATCATTTTCACTCAGCAAGCGGGCTCTGAACCTGTTGAAATAGCGAAAAGCATAGTTGACCTTGTCAACAGCAGAACCTACAAGAACAAAACCATCTTGACTTCATTCATGGGTTTTGAGGGGGTGCTGCACGCAAACAAAATCCTCAACGCCAACAACATCCCGACCTACTCCACCCCTGAACAAGCAACCAAAACGTACATGTACATGTACAATTACCAGCGCAACCTCGAACTCCTCTATGAAACTCCTGAAGAATTGCCTGTTGACGCTTCACCGCCGAAACGTCCCATCATGGCTATAATCAGAAACGCAGCTTTCGAAAACCGTGACGTACTCACCGATGAGGAAGCAAAAAACATACTCAAGTACTACAATTTCCCGATCCTGAAAAGCACCGTTGCAACCAGCGCCGACGAGGCAGTCGCAGCAGCGCAGAAAATGGGGTTCCCCGTGGTTTTAAAGATTCTTTCGCCTCAGATTACCAACAAGAGATCCGCAGGCGGCGTCGTGTTGGACCTAAATTCGCCGGGCGAGGTACGCGAAGCCTACCAACTTTTAATCCAAAGGGCAATGTCGTACAATCCGAAAGCGGAAGTAACCGGCGTTGAAGTTCAACACATGGTAGAACAAAAAGGGTACGAAATAATAATCGGCGGAAAAAAAGACCCCGTCTTTGGACCAGTAATTCTGTTCGGCACAGGCGGACCAAGCTTGGACCTGTTCAACGACTACTCAATAGGGCTTCCACCACTAAACATCACGCTTGTACACCGCATGATGGAGGAAACCAAGGTTTACCAGCTGCTCAAAGGGCGCTATAACTCGCCTCCAGTCGACATAAAAAAAGTCGAGGAAATCCTCCTGCTCTTTTCCAGATTGCTTGTTGATTTTCCACAGATAAAAGAAATCAGCATTAACCCGCTGCTTGTCAGCGAAAAAGAAGCCTGCATAATCGACGCGCGCATAGCCATCAGCAAGGAAGACGTCTGCAAGAAGTTTGAGCCGCATGAGCACATGGTGATAAGCCCGTACCCGAAAAAGTACGAGATGATGTGGTCTCTTAAAAACGGGCAAGAAGTCCTGCTGCGACCCATAAAACCCGAAGATGAACCGCTGTGGCTGGACATGTTCCAGGGCTTTTCCGAGGAATCCATACGGTACCGATTCTTTGAGATACTCAGGGACACGCCTCATGAAGTTCGAGTGCGCTACTGCAACATAGATTACGACAGGGAAATAGCTATGGTCGCTGAAATAATGAAGAGCACGCCGCGAAAAATACGCGGAGTCGCCAGAGTCAGCATAGAAGCCGACGGGAAAAGCGGCGAAATTGCCTTCATTGTAAGCGACCACTGGCAAGGCTTAGGTTTAGGCACCAAAATGGTGGATTACGTGCTGGACATAGCCAAAGAAAAAGGCCTTGAAGACGTTTACGCAATAGTTTTGCCTGACAACACCCGCGCGTTGAGCCTACTGAAGAAAATGGGTTTTAACTTTCAATACTTAGCCGATGGAACAGTCAGATGCACCTTAAACCTCAAAAACGAGGATTCGGACAATCAATGCCAAGAGCAACCAAAAACAACAGAAAAAACTGAAATGGAAACGCCCACTAACGCTTCGGAAAAAGCAGACCATGAGAAGCTAAAAGAAATCTCCGCAGCTTAGCCGAGTCTAAAATTCAAAGCTTCAAAAAAAAGGAAAAAATTATTTAGCAAGCTGCTTTCGCAGCTCGTTGTATGTCGCTTTTATGTCTTCAATTGAGCCTTCGTCTTCAATAGTTGATGTGTCGCCCAACGGTGCTCCAGTTAGCACTGCTTTGAGTAGTCTACGCATTATTTTGCCGCTACGCGTCTTCGGAAGCTTATTCACAATAATGATCGCATCAGGGGTGGCTATTGGACCGATCGTGATTCTGATATGCTTGCTTAGTTCCGCGACGAGTTCATCCGACGGCACGAAACCGCTTCTCAACGTCACGAACGCCACTGGAACCTCCCCTTTAACAGCATCTTCTTTGCCCATTACGGCTGCTTCTGAAACCGCGGGGTGCGAGACCAATGCGCTTTCAAGTTCCACTGTGCCGATGCGGTGCCCAGCAACTTTTAAGACTTCGTCGGCTCTGCCGAGAAGCCAGAAGTAGCCTTCAGGGTCACGGATTGCAAAGTCGCCAGTGTAGTATATTCCTGGCCACCTGCCGAAGTATGTTTGTTTGAATCGGTCAGGGTCTTTCCACAACGACTGCAACATGCCAGGCCACGGCGATTTTATCACAAGAAAGCCCTTGGTGCCCGCTTCGACTGGTTTCCCTTTATCATCGTAGATATCAGCGTCTACGGACGGCATTGGAAATGTAGCTGAACCTGGCTTAAGCGGTGTAAGTTCTATTCCTGAGGCTGCTGCGATCATGGAGCCGCCAGTTTCTGTTTGCCAGTAAGTGTCGATTATAGGAAGTCTTTCTTTGCCGACAACGCGGTAGTACCATTTCCAAGCTTCAGGGTTTATGGGCTCGCCCACTGAACCCAAGAGGCGCAGGCTGCTAAGGTCATGCTTGAGGATCCATTGCTCACCGAACTTCATGAACATACGGATCGCTGTAGGAGTGGCGTAAAGGATTGTTACCCCGTGCCTTTCAATTATGTCCCACCATCGGTCCTGAGCAGGATAATCGGGTGTGCCTTCAAAAAGCAGCGCCGTAACCCCCAAGCTTAGGGGAGCGTAAACGTTGTACGTGTGCCCGGTGATCCAACCGATGTCTGCGACACACCAGAAGATGTCTTCGTCTGTCGGGTTAAAAGCCCAATGTGACGTCCAGTAAGCCCAGACAAGGTATCCGCCCGTGGCGTGTTGAACCCCTTTCGGCTTGCCAGTCGTTCCAGAAGTGTAAAGGATGAATAAGGGATCAGACGATTTCATGCTTTCAGGTTCCACGTAGGCGTTTGCCCCTGCGCTTGCAAGAGCGTCATGGTACCAAACGTCCCTGCCCTCAACCATCGTTACGGGTTGCCCAGCGCGTTTAACCACGATAACTTTTTCAACGTTAGGCATGTTTGCCAACGCCCTGTCCGCAGTATCCTTAATGGAAACTACTTTTCCTCTTCGGAAGGACCCGTCTGAGGTAACTAGGATTTTTGCTCCGCAATCGTTTACTCGGTCAGCTAACGCTTCAGCACTGAATCCTGAAAAGACCACCGCATGAATTCCGCCAATCCTCGCCGTCGCCAGCAAAGTTATCGGCAACTCGGGGATTACTGGAAGGAAAACTGCGACGCGGTCGCCTTTTTTGACGCCGAAGTCTTTGAATGCCTTTGCAAGTTTGTTTACTTCCCGGTATAGCTGATAATAAGAGTAAGTTCTTACTTCGCCCATTTCTCCTTCCCAAATGTAGGCAAGCTTGTTCTTTCGGTAGCTATGCACGTGCCTGTCCAGCGCGTTGTAGGAGATGTTCAGTTCACCATCTGGGAACCACTTATAGAAAGGCGGGTTAGAATCATCAAGAACCTTGCTGAACGGCTTAAACCAGTCAATGGCTTTGGCTTTTTCACACCAATATTCTTGAGGGTTATTTATTGATTTTTCCCAGTCTTTTTTCCGTTTTTCTCCAGAAGAAATTTTTGCGCTACTTGGGCAATATTTTTCATCAAAGGGTAAGCTGGTTTCCGACATGTCACTCGACCTTGAGTTAGCTGGAAACGCTAATCATTAAAGAATATAAGCTTTTCTTATTCGGACGTTAATGCAAGGTCTTGAAACAAGAAAGAACTCGGGGTTTAGTTCGTTGGATAAATCGGCAGCACAGTTTTCTTATGAGCTTCATTGAGGATTTCCGCTACGGCAAGGTAAATCGCGCTAAAGCCGCATATGACGCCTTCGACCCCGGTGATTTGCGTAAACGTGGTGTTTTTAGCGAATTGAGCAATCGCCAGCAGGAAGAATAGAACGGTCAAGCTACTGAACACAAGCTGTAATCCACGGTTAGCTTTCAGCGTGCCGAAAAACATTGCGAGGGTGAAAATTCCCCACATTATGAAATATGCAGACAATGAAGCAGCAGATGGAGCAGCGACCCCGGGGAATTTCGGCAGAACCAAAAGCAAAACGAAACTCCACCAGAACAAGCCGTAGGATGTGAACGCGACGGTGCCGAAAGTGTTGCCTTTCTTGTACTCCATGGATCCAGCGATGATTTGTGCCACTCCGCCGTAAGTGATGCCCATAGCCAGAATCATTGTGTCCAAGGGGAACGCGCCTGCATTTACCAAGTTAAGCAGAACTGTTGTCAACCCGAAACCCAGTAGCCCGAGCGGCGCAGGATTCGCCAGTTTAACTATTTCGTTGCTCATTTTCGTTACCAGTTTGAAGCAATATTTACCCGTTTGAGGACGGGCTGATTATAAAAGCTTTTTGAATTGCCGTGTGAAAAATCCTTATATTCAACCTAAAAAATTGATTTCTCAACCGCGCTAACTTGTCGGCTGCATAGGATCTTCCCAAAAAGATACTTTCTAAAGTCGAAGATTGGATTTTCTTGAAATCTCTTTTCTCTAACATCCTAGCAACCGTTAGTCTTAAATACTGCCTCCAAAAAATGAGATGAATAGTTGGTTCTATGAAAAACATGTTTAATTTAAGTCATAATCTAGATTTCGATGAATCTAACTCTACGGCAGAGGCTGAGGAACAATGAGTCCAGCCTTCACACCTAAAATAGGCCTTAAAATGCAATATCAAGAAACCAGTGAGTGGTGCTGGATCGCCGTAGCGACAAGCATCAACCACTTCTATTATCCCGCCAGCAGCGTGACGCAATGCGAGCTTGCAACGGCTGTACTGCAAAAATTTTGCGGGTTAGTGGGAAGCGCCTGTCCTAACCCGCTCGTTCTTAACTCTAACCCGGAATTAGCCCGAATCCTCATGACCCCCTACTCACAAAGTGCATATTGTGTTCTTGATGACCCTTCGCTTGGCATACCATCGGATTTTCTATACCACACGGGTTTCGTGGGCGATGCGCTTAGCATCATGGGCAACTACAATGGCAACCGTGATGCCAAGCTGTTGTATATGCCTCTCTCCGATATAACCCGGGAGATAAAAACGGGTCGTCCCATCGCAGTTGACATAATGTGGAATAGCGGACCACAGCATACTGTAGCGATCGGGGGCGTTAGTGGCGATACGCTATTGATATGTGATCCTGCTACAGGCGAATCGACGATTAAGTATGATCAATTCCCTTACAATTACCGCAGTGGGGCAACACCAAAGGCTTATGCACTGACACAGAAAAAAGGACTAAAGTTGCTAGGGCAACAATGATACTTCCTTCAAAAACTCCTGAAAAGAACGAGTGCCAAATGCGGACGTTTTGGTGAAGGGTGGTTGGATTTGGAGGAATTATTCGATTATTTCTCCGATTGCCGCTTTTTCGCCGACTTGTGTTACTTTTATTTTGACGCGGTCTCTCGGCTTGGCTTTTGGCACCGTTATAACGTAACCTTGAATTTTGGACATTCCGTCTCCGCTTGGGCATAAGTCAGTGATGTTGACTTCTAATTCGTCGCCCAACTGAACTGGGGGTTGCTTCTCAACGTGCTTAATCTTGAATTTTCCCCCTCGAACTCTTCTATGAACCATGCAGAAACCTCGTCTTGCTTTCTGTAACTAGAATAAGTGCTTAAGTCTTCCGCAGCTTTTTCCTTATTTATGAAGTTAAACGTTCGATTCTTGTTTAATTTAAAACATTTTATTTGGAGCAATGGGATTTGAACCCCTTTGCGTGTCGAGACATCACTCGCAAACCCCTCTTTTCTTTGAGCATACTTGGCGAAAAACCGAAAGGAGGCAAAGGATTGGAACAAGAAATCGTAAGTTGCCCTGAGTGCGCCGCCAAAGAAACTGCAATAACGGAATTACCCGGACTGGGCAAATTCTGTCTTGTAATTGCCGTTACTGCTGCCATAAGTTTTTCTAGGGGTACAGAGAGGAAGGCTTATTTGGGATTCAGATAGTCTTCGCGCGCGCTTCTTCCATGACCAGTAGCTCTTGCGTGAGTTCTCGGAAGTACCTCAACACATTTATGCCTCGTTGCGTGACTGCGAAAACTGTGCTCCTCTTTTTAATAGTTCGTTTTTCGACCAAACCTTGCTTGATTAGAAAGTCCAGATACTCTTTGAGCATGTCTCCGTTGACGTTAGCTTTGTACATGATGTGTGACAGCTTCAAGGGACCCGTGTGCGCCAACACTTTGAGGATGTCAAAGTACGTTTCTAGTTTTGATCGTCTCATCTGCGTCGCCTTAAGATTCTCCAGTTTCACAGGTGGTTCTTCCAATGCAAATCACAATGTTTTTTTATATAACCTTTTGCTATTTCCCGTGGTTTTATTCAATCAATTGGCGAAACCCGCATTTAGAATCAAAAAATGAATTTATAGCCAAATAAATGAAGAGAATTATTAGCGCGCTGTTCTGTGATTGTGCCATGCCTATCACAATTTCTTATATGTGAATAAAAATAAGTAGATATCACCTGCTCTGATACAAATCAAAAAAATGGGCAAGTCGAGTTTTGTGCATGACAAAGAGAAGGCTCCAAGAAATCAACTATACTTCTGGCCAACACCGCAAAAGCAAATCCGCCGCTCACACGAAAATCATGCCTACTGTCAGATGTGTATGCGGCTCAGAAATTTTGGTGGTGCCCGATTTGAAAGCTATGAACCGAGCTATAAAAAATCATGTGGCCGAACATAAGCAAGCACATGATAGCTCGGATAGGCTTGACTCGTTGGTAGGTTTCCTGACAGAACAGGTTCTGACAGCGGCAAGCAAAACATAAATTTGTCAACTGTAGCTTAAACAATTTACCAAGGCTTTTCGAAAAATTACCCCTCATAGAGTAAGAGAGGTCTTTCCGGTTTGGGCTAATCACCGCAACATAAAAAAAACAACAAAATAAAATATCAAACTGACCTACTCTATGCCGGTCAACCATTGGAAGACCCTGCCGCTTGGCCCCTCCGTACTGTTTATTTATATTTGGTGCAGGGGGTGGGATTTGAATCCTCTAAGCAGTGTAGATGGCCCCCGCACATCTTTTTTTTCTTTGCAGTGAACCACCAATTCATAAATTCTAATAGGGTGAAGCCTCAAAATGACAATCATGTGCTCTTTACTAAATTATCAAACTCGAGATTTGGAAGAACAGTTGCAACAAAGAAAAACGCAAAAGGAAAAAACCGATGCTGAAACAATTGAAATAATCATACCTGCAACAATCCCTTTAAGCTGCAAATAAATGAAATTATTCACCCAAAACTCACAAACAAGTATTTTTTTGTGTTGCACATACAGATTGTTTTTTAAACTATAGTCGGTATAATTATAAAAGAATAATTTAAAAACAATCTTGACGGTGATAAAAATGGGCAAAACAAAATTGCAAAAAAAGAAAACTGGGCAATTAATAATTCGGGGGATTACTCAAGATAACGCTACAAAACTTATGGATTTTCTCGCACGAGAAGCATTGCAGTCACAGGAGAGACTGTTTGAATCGGCTGACTTTTGGCCTCAGAACGAAATGGATGATTATACGGATGCCGTAATTGCAGCTATGCTTATAGCAAAAAATGCGGAGACGACTCCTGAAGATCACAAGACGCGTCGTAGACCACAAGATGTCACTCATTATGATAGCAAGTAAATAGATTATTTTAGACTTCAGCCTGCCGCAGGAGACCTTTGCCTGCACGATGCACGCCGCATGATTTTTTTGGCGGAAAATATTTTTCTAAAATTTTTGATCAGGCCACATGACCAAGCCTAGCCGAACACACGAAATAGAATACGTTACCGAGTTTCAAAGAGATGAAATCTTGCGAAAAAGGAAACTTGAAAATGCAGAAAAATCCACAGCATCACCAGCGGGACATAAGTGGTTTATTTATATATGGTGCAGAGGGTGGGATTTGAACCCTAAAGCCAGTGGAGATATCACCCGCATTCCCCTTTTTTTATTAATGAGTTCTCTCTAAATCATTTAGAAATAGGGGGCGTCATTTTGAAGACAAACAAGCACAATGAAACGAATCACTCCCCACGGGAAAGAGCTCGAAAAGATAAAAGATCCTTTGAAATAAACATAGAAACTGGGACAATCACTTTTACCGGTGTTGAACTAGGCAAAATCCCGCTTTCAGGAAGCTACACCATTGAAATAGACCCAGAAACTGGGGAAGTCACAATCACTTTTGGCGATGGTAAACAAGGGAAACGCCTGCCTTCAGGAAGCGAGCCGATAAGCCGAACCCGCAAAAAATGAAACAAGAATCGACGTTGCACCCTAACTGAGCCTGAAGGGGAATCACCTCAAAAGTCTCAAAAACCGAGAAGGAATTTGCAGCCGTTGAAACTGGCTTTGGTTCCAAGAGTTTGGATTTGGAGCCCAGCGACCCCCCACAATAATCCAAAAGGGGGGGATTTCGGTAAAAATTACTGTGGTTGAAGGCTCTTGACAATCAAGTTTTACTAAAGTCTTTTTAAGACCTATGGATTATCTTGAATCATGACTAAATACTGGTCTCCGTCATTTCCTCGCGGGAATATTAAAATTACTGTTTTGAGCGAACTGATCGAAAGCAAATCAACCAAAGAAGCTGAACGTTTTTTTCAAGAAGAAACCGCCAAAATGAGATGAAACAATGCCGTTTAGTGAAATCACCGTGAAAGTGCCTGCCACAAGCGCTAATCTTGGTTCAGGCTTCGACGTCTTCGGGTTAGCCTTGGAAAAGCCAAGCGATAAAGTTACAATTGTTCAGAAAGCAGCGGGTGTCAAAATCCAAGTTATAGGCTTCTCGGCAGAAACCATCCCAACAGCGCTTGCAAATAATACAGCAGGCGTCGTCGCAAACCTGATGTTAAAAGAATTCTCGCTGAAAACAGGTCTCAGCATAACGATTGAGAAGGGCATTTGGCCAGGCAAAGGCTTAGGTAGCAGCGCAGCTTCAGCCGCAGCCGTGGCATATGGCTTAAATTACATGTTTAACCTCAACCTAAGTAACGAACAATTAGTTAAATTTGCCGCTAAGGGCGAGGTCGCCTCCGCAGGATATGAACACGCGGACAACGTTTCAGCCGCCATCTGCGGAGAATTCGTCATTATAAAATCGTACAATCCAGTTGAAATCATTTGCTTGAAAGCACCATCAAATATGGAATGCTGCGTGGCTTTTCCGCATATTGCCACACCGCCCAACAAGACTGAGCAAGCACGTTTAGTCGTGCCCAGAACAGTTCCTTTGGAAAAACTCATTTATAATGTCGGACAGGCTGCCGCCATGGCAGCCGGATTCGCTACACGTGACATAGAACTGATTGGAAAGTCAATGCATGATTCCATAATCGAGCCAGCCAGAGCTTTCCTAATTCCAGGATACCTGAAGGTCAAGGAAAACGCTTTAGACGCTGGTGCATGTGGGGTAACAATGAGTGGCGCGGGACCTGCGGTGATAGCGGTAGTTAACAAGAAAAAGACAGATGCAGCTAAAGTTGTGGCAGCTATGAAAGAAGGATTCAAGTCTGCTGGGTGCGAAGCAACAGCGTTCGCCACAAAACCAGGCAAAGGCGCATGCAAAATAGAAAAGTAAAAAAAACTGACCGATCAAGAGTGCGCATGTGACCAACAGCGCACGCTAATCTCTGCGAAGATTTAAGAAATTGGCAAGAAACAAGCAAAAAGTGCAGGGGTGGGATTTGAACCCACTAACGCCTGGCGATATCGCCAATTGTGCTTAATCCTAAGCAGCTACTTTCTCCTTTTTCAGTCCTTCTTCATCAGCGCGCGCGGTTGACTGCAAACTTTCTCATCTTCGTTCTTCTGCCGAACATGTTCCTAACTTGCTCTTCTGTCATCGCAACCACGATGGTCGTC